>OBKV01000375.1_pt1 | contig 39071 bp, 29 predicted proteins | sample 1517301 | NCBI WGS metagenome assembly OBKV01 (sample SAMN04571685, study PRJEB22368) | human gut metagenome | biome: human gut; material: stool | host: Homo sapiens | place: Luxembourg | collected 2012-06-29 | reverse complement strand
TTGCCATGATGCAAAGGTACTACTTTTTATTGGAAAACATGTACCGTGCGATGATAATCTTTTGGTTAACATGTCTGGTGGGCTATCCACGGACTTCCGCACCTGAGCCCTTATATCGCATCCGAAACATCCCTATCTAAAGAGCCGTTTCTTAAGCTCGTTAGTAATCTTTGAGCAACCCAAGGTTGCCTAATAGAAACAGGGACATTTTGGAATGCGCAATGTATAAAACTTAACCTATTCGATTTTCTCATATTTAGAAAAATATGGATATTTTCTTTTCGTCTTAGACTGAGAATTTCGAGTTTTCTTTAAAAGTCGAACTTTAGCACCAATACAATTATTGCTCATTGGAGGCAAAAGTACATTATTAACATGATATACCTGAAGATCTTCATCAAACTCCACATTACCTGAATTTGTATGATTTTCTGCCAAGAATTTACTATACCATACAAGGCAGATAAAAAGCGCATTATAAATAGATTTCAAGAAATATAAGCCATAATTATAAAAAAAACATTCAGAATCTTCTATACGATGTTCAAGCTGATTTGCCACTTTTCCCAGATATTCAAATGAAACTTTAACTAATTCAAGATGGCATTTATTCTGCAATTCTTTAAGGCAAGCTCCCAATTTTATGACTTTATCATTGGGTGAAGGTGTAACAGATATTATACCTTTTTCAAGCAAATCATCTTTAAAGACGATTTCTAAAAACTTTCTCAAAGAAGTTAATTCCTTTTCCGAGGGATCAATTCCATTTACAAAAACTTCATTATATTCACTACGTATTTGACGCCAATACTCCATCGCATCAGGATTAACAATGACAGCTTTTAATATATCAGAAACACAAGGGAAATCTATAGAAAACCTATCCTTCAATTTTTCTCTTATTATTTCAAACAACTCTGGTACAGGACAATCCTTTTTTCCTATTACACAACATCCTTTTTCCTCAGCACTTTCAACAGCATATGGTTGTTCCTCGCCCTTGCCCGTATAGACTATTTTTACCATAGGTGTATTGACTATCGGCTCTAGAGCATGACGAAAGCCCGTTGCCGAAAGATCAGAATCATCAAAATTATCTTTACCCCAAACGTCTAAAATCACAGCATCAAAGTAGGTACTTACAAACATATTTCTAAAGCCTCCTGCTGCTGAGACTTTTGTCACTTCAAACTCTAATGAAAAAGGAGACTCTTCAAACTCTTCCAAACTTTTTGACATTGGAGAAGTAGAATCTTCAAATTCATCATCCAACCATAAAATTTTATATTTTTTATCCATAATTAATTTTTTGATATTGTTATTTTAAAACCTATAGAATATTCTTGAGTAAACGGCATCATCTCAATGTTTCCATTCTGAAAATCACGCATATACATTTTTGCATAATACAACCCATATCCAGTATGTCCGGTACCACCAAAATGTTTTCCTTTTTGAAAAATTTGACCAGGATCACCATTAAAAGTTTGTCCATTATTATATATTTCGATAACAAATGAACTTTCCTGTTCCCTTAGAGTAATCCATACTATACATTTTTTTTCTTCTATTTTATCAGGAAAAGCATGAGTATAAATATTAGTCAAAATATTTTCCAGAACCCATTCTTTAAAAAGACATGGGAATAGAGCAACACTCTGTGGTTGTGTCACACATACATTTTTCCAAACAACGAACACCCCCTTAATTTCTAAATCTTTGAAAGTAGCTTGCAACAACTCCCAAATATCACACTTGCATATTTCATCCTTTCCAAATTGTTCAACATACATTGACATTTCAGCCAACGTTTTTTCGACTTTTTGAATATTTTGTTCTACATTATATTGTTTCTTTAAATAATATGTCGCATTTCTTATATCATTAATAAAATGTGTCATATGAGAATGACGGAAAGAATGAGTGGCATTTTTCCACAACAACTCTTTTTTCTTATAATCATCCAACCGCTGCATCAATTTGTAATTTTCTTCTTTAAGTTGCTTCACTAAAACATTCTCACCCAATGGCAGAGCATTCTCCTGTTCATCCATTAAACAGAAGCACTTTCCTCCAGGGAGCAAATGGTTTGAAAAAGTACTTTGACTTTTTTTGTCCTTAGTAATAATAATACAATATTTCTCATTTGCTGATAGAGAATCTATACAAAATTCAGAATATTGTCGCCCCATCAACTCAAGACAAACAGAAACTTTAGCTTTATCCGATGTTGCTACATAAAAACGAATGTTAGAATAAGCATTCACAAGACTTGGTATAAAATCTTGTATTAAACAAGATTTTAATCCACTATTATTACTTGTTATATCACTAACATACCTAACATATTCCTCGATATTTTGCTTTTGGAAAAGTAATGTATAAAAACGTTCTACCAAATAATTTGCATAAGGGAGCAAAGGCTTTATTATAGCCATTTCTACATTAATTAACATATTTCCTACACCACCATTTGCTTTAGGAAAAAGTTGGCACACTTTTCTGTAAACATTCACATCCTTATTCTTTAGCATTATCATGAAAAATGACAAAAGAAAATTTGATTTTTGTCTGGCTATATCTTTTTCATCTGTAGCTGAAATAGAATCAGACATCAACCTGCTTACGATATCAGAAGCAGCATATCTATCACTAACAGCATCCTGCTCCTGTCTGCGCAACATAATTAGGATGCAAGTTACAGGTATAATATTGTCTTTTGGCATATTACTTGAAAACAACATTTTTCCAAAATGATATACACTAGCAGCAGCCAAACCAATTGGACCAAAAGCTGCGCCAATTGTATAAACAGTAGCTAAAGATGCAATATTATAAGTACCAAAAGAAGACAATACTCCTAAGACTTTCAAGCGATCATCTATCACGTTCTTTGAAGCTTTTGATAGGGACAAAGATTCTGCATAGATAGCAGATAAAACTACAGGCAAAGATATTCTGAGAGCTGGCGAAGTCGTAAATCTAACTTCCAACTCTTCCACAACATCCTTAGCAGAGCTTGCTGCCAAATTATAATTATTTTTAAAAAAAACAGGTTTCTTTAATGCCAGTTGCCTTAAGCAAGCAAGAAGTATAGCATCCTCATAATCCACGAAACTATTGCTATGCATATTACTGATTTTCAGTATATCTGCGACATGCTTCAAATAGACATAATAATCTATATTCTTACCATCCACCGATAAAGCTTTTATTATTTCTGCCTTACCGACTTTTCTTTCCATTCGCTTCCATTCTCCATCAGTCAAATCGATAGAGATTCTCTTTTTGTCATCGATAAAAAGAACTTCCTTTAAAAGGTTCAACTGTTCAGAAGTACATGCGTCGAGGAAATCCCAGCCTTTATAACTTTTTTGCTTTTTCATAATCATTCTTTTTTTGTTCTAAATTGTACATTACCTAAAAGATGAAGCTAAACTCAAAGTTTATTTCACCTTAGAATGCACTTTCGAGTGCAAAGATATGACTATTTTCCATAATGAACAAACATTTTTTCTATTATACTAGTGCCGCACTAATAAACTTACTATTTCGTCCATTTATGTTGAGTATCGCTGTCGCAAAGCCTCTATTCGCTTTTTAACTTGCTCTCTCACATCAGAAGGAGAAACAACCTCTATGTCATCCCCATACAGCAACATACGACCATAAAATTCTTTATTTGGTACAATATCTATAGATAGCATTCCATATTCTTCGCCATCATGATTTCCAAAAGCTAAAACTTCATGCTGCGATTCATGAAAACGCTTGCTGACAAACAATCCATGCTTATAAAGAGAATGCGTTTTAAGCGTTATATGTACCACATCAGTCCATTCTTGATGAGAAACTCCTATTATTTGATTCCAATACTTATATTCACCTTCCTTCATTGGAACATAATCCACCCCATTAACTATACAATAACTATAGATTCTGTCTACGGAATACTTTCCATAATTACCATCTTCATTCACTCCCAAGATGAACCATCTACCATTATACTCTTTCAAGAGATGAGGATGGAATATCAACTCCGTTCTATCACCATAGCGTTCCGCATAAGAAATTTTTAAAACTTGCCTTTTCTTTATTGCTTCATATAAATTTGGTAAATATTCTAAATGTGTTAAAGAACGATCTAAGCCTACACAAATCAGAGGTCTTCTTTTACGTTCCTTCAATTTTTGTAAGTTCAACGTATCTTTAAAAAAGTAATCTAGCCAAACTTCAGGGAAAAAGCCACCAGAATCTTGACAAAACTCCCAATAACGCTTTACATCCTTTATCATTCGACAATTGGTGTTGCCTAGAGGATCAGACCTTTCTCCTACATAATGAAAAACACGATTTCGTGTTCCTCCTTCAATAACAACACAATCATTTCCTTCTACCAACTTTAGCAAATCTATAACTACAATAAAAGCCTTCTTCAACACATTATGATCAGAGTAAGCAGAGACTGTACGATTCTTCTGCCTATCAGATAAAGCTTCAAGTGTTTCACTTTTAGCCAGCACTCTATCGTAATTCACTAATTCACGAGTCATTAACTCATTATAAACTAGCTTTTCATAATATGCTTGTTTGGATTCACTCATACTCATTCTAGATTAATTTATCTTGTTTCTCTGCATCATAGCGACTTCAAGCGAGGACTTTCACCTGCCCTGTCACTAACCAATGGCAAATGTATTAAAAATCTGATGAACCACCAAACTTTTAACAAGAAATCTTATGGATTCCTCTTATATTTCACTTTTCAGGGACTCCACTCCCTCTTTCTTTCAGCTTTCATACCTTAACTATAGTTATTGTCAATTCTGCTGCAAAAGTACAATCCAGTTGCGACAAAAACTGACATAGGAGGAGAAAAGATGAAGAAGGCAAATCAAACTACAGTTGAAATACAATATGCATACTGCATGAAGTTCTTTGAAAGACTAAAAAAAATCGCTACATAAACAAAAATACAGACGCATTTCTGTATGTAAACTTACCGCACAACAGGGGGATGACGAGCGCACAACAGTTGATGGACGTCTGCACAACAGCTGATATGCAAGCGCACAACAGCTGTTGTGCGGTTCACGATAGTATATTACCCAACGACAGATACTATATCTGCCAACAACTTATCCTATATATCCCAACAACTTATTCCGGTTCTTTCAACACCCATGTCCATGGGTACTGATGACTTCTCCTACAGTTTGCGTGGCATTAGGTGGCAATAGGTGGCAATAGTGGCATTAAATCAGAGAGAAAAATCGCCACACACTTTCTGTTAATCTTTACTATATTCCAGCGGGAAAACTTGCAGGATAATGGGAATATGAGAAACTTTGCACACGAATTTCTGAAACGATTGTCTCACAAAGACATAAAAATAAGAGAGAAACTTTTTTTAGGATAATATAGAGATTACAAAAACAAATGAAAAAAGGACTTTTTGCACTCGCTTTGGGTACATTCACCCTGGGCATGACTGAGTTTATCATCGAGGGCATCATTACCGATGTTGCCCACAACATGAACGTATCCATTCCAGAGGCAGGCCACCTCATTTCCATCTATGCGCTGGGCGTCTGTGCCGGAGCCTTCTCACTGATACTCATGCACAAGTATCGTCCTAAGAAGATATTGATGTTTCTGGCTTCCATCATCACCATCGGAGCCATCATCGCATCCGTAGCCCCAACTTACTGGCTTTTGCTCTGCGCCCGATTCATTCAGGGTTTGCCTCATGGTGCCTACTTCGGAACGGCTACCATCGTGGCTGTGAAGATGGCAAAGAAGGGAAAGGGAACCAAGGCGGTGGCAATGATGTGTGCCGGAATGCCGATAGCCAATCTGGTGGGCGTACCTATCGGTACCTTCCTGAGTCATGCGTTCAGCTGGCGAGTACCTTTTGTCAGTTGCATATTGCTCGGTATCATGACGATGTATATGATTCACAGATGGGTTCCGGACGTGGCTGCGTTGCCGAATAAGGGAATGAAAGCACAGTTCCACTTCCTCCGCAGCAAGGCTCCCTGGCTCATCATCGCTGCCACCTTCCTGGGCAATGGCGGCATTCTCTGCTGGTTCAGCTACATCTCTCCTCTGCTTCAGATGGAAGGCGGATTCAGCGCAGCCAGCATCTCATTGCTGATGATTCTCGCTGGCGGTGGAATGGTGGTAGGAAACCAGGTGAGTGTGTTGCTTGCCGACCGTTTCAAGCCGGGGCGCTTTACCCGTTATCTCCAGTTCCTGGCGGCAGCAGCATTATTGCTCACCTTCTTCCTCGCTCCTTTCGGCTGGATATCAGTAGCTTTGATGTTCATCTGCTGCGTATGTCTTTTCGGCATCGGTTCGCCTGAGCAGTTCCTCATCGTGAAGCACGCCAAGGGTGGCGAAATGCTGGGTGGATGCAGCATTCAGGGCGCCTTCAACCTGGGCAATGCCGTGGGTGCTTTCTTAGGTGGAATACCTGTAGCTATGGGATTGGGCTATAACTATCCTGCCCTTATCGGAGTGCCGATGGCATTGGCTGGCGCTATCTGTCTCTAGGTATTCCATAAGAAATTCGAATAATTTTATTAGCGCATATAATGAAATAAGGCCGAAGATTCATCCCTCGAAAAGGAGAATCCTCGGCCTTTTGACTGTACTATTTTGGTTTACTTTACAACAAACTTTCTACCGTTCTGGAGATAAACACCCTTTGCTGGGGTTGATACCTTTCGGCCCTGGAGGTCGAAGATAGGAGAAAGGCGGTTATATTCGCCAGAATCTATGTGGTTGATGCTTGTAGCAGAACCCTTTAAGAAGCGAACATTTCTTACAGCCACAGCCTTGTCTTCGGCATCCTTGACCTGAACGATGGCGATGCAACTACCATCGGAAAGACTGCTGACATCGATTACTGCAGAATAGTCTGCCTCCATGACTGAAGCATCAGAAGACGCTCTGCTCATTCTTGCCTTGCCAGTGGTCTGCTCATCCATCTTACCTGAGATTTCCTCACCAGTGTCCTCGTTGATGATACGATAGCCATAGCTATAACCATTGCCTTCGGTCTTGGTCATCTTGAGGGTCAACTCATTGTCCTTGATATCAGAGAAAAGAATGTAGCCGTCCATGTTATCATCAGGCTCGAATATCAAGGTTTCCACGAAATTGTAGGTACGATGATTCAAAGCCTTATCTTTCAAGTCGAGTGATGCCAATCCCCAAATACCAGGAGCTGAACCTTTTGGCAAGATACAATTGATGGTATAACGTGTCCATACGGTTGGGGCACCATCAAAGAACATACTTCCTCTGCCAGGAATGTAATGATACTCACTATGTCCTATGCCTTGAGGGTCAAGCAGGGTATAATATCCGATGTCGTAACCCGCCTTGTCATCACGTGCATAGTAATTGATGGTTACCTTCGTCTCACCATCAGGTGCATCGGGATGGGTAGGCTCTGCATAGACAGAGATTCGGTTCAAGTCCAATGTCGGAGCCTCCGTGTCAGGGTTTTCCGTCACGATATGGATGCTCTTTCGCTTTTCCTGAGTTGGAGAATCAGAGAACCAAACACTTCTAAAATTACCAGCAGAATCAGCTACGTCAAAGGATTCCACATAATAATCGGCAGTAGGAAAATATTCCGTGATGAGATAGTCGATGGAAAGTGTCTGAGTTTTCTTATCATAATCACCCCACTGATCGCCAAAGGAATAAGTATCGCCTCCCTTTGCCAACCGAAGCACACCAGTCTCGACACCCACGTTGTCCTTAACCTTGAAACGCACATTGAGTTTCTGAACATGATGTCCCTCTATGATGGTGTCAGTAACCAGATAATTCAAGCTGCCACTCTCATAAGTTGGAGTTTCCAGGTCTTCCAAAGGATTGCCTAGATACATATTCCATACACAGTCGTTGCGACCCTCAAATCGCTGGTTGCCTTGAAGGTCATTGATGGTGATGTCTCCAGCAGTCCAATAACCCATCTTGCTATACTTACTGAAAGTTATCTCTCCCCTCAAAATATGATTATTGCCATCAACGGGCGAAAGCCAAAGATCATAATATTGGCTTTGATCATGGCCCTCTGTATCCTTAAAATGAGGAGAAGAGATACGAGTAATGGCACTTGATGCACCGTCATCCATCCCATCAATATGGTTCAATTCTATTTCCACACTAACCACCTTGTCTTCCTCAGGTTTTCCCGTCACCTTGACATCCAATCGTTTAATCTTACCAGGATAATCATAATCTGGGTTTAGATTGAGTACCTCGAAAGTGAGATGGTCTGGTATCTTGGAGATATAACGAGTACCACTCATGATACGGTCACGGATAAACTCATACTTCTCCAAAGCACGAGAGCGCAGCTTGTCTGGGTCTTTGATATAGTAAGCCACCGACTCAGCCATATCCTCATTTGGATTCTTACCATGGGCATATTGCGTCACAAATTCCACATCCTTGGTGGTAGACCATTTGTCGGCATCATCCCCCGCCTTATTTGGGTCTTGATACCATCCACCCACCTTGATCCAATCGTTCTTGATTTCATCAGAGAAGGTAAAAGCCCAGAGGAAATGAGTCTTCTCATGCAAGATGAGGCGAAGAGTGGTAAAGCTTTGGTTGTTGCCACCAAACGAACTCTCCATAAACTCTATATAACCATTGTCTTGACACCATGATACGGCAGCAGCCTCCGGATACAGAGGATGCTTATGCCCATTGAGTCGGCGAACAAGATAGTTGAGATGAGGAGTCTTGTGGAACCCATCAGGCAACTCTTCCAACATATTGATGATGCTGACACGTTCCGTAGGGAAGAATTTCTGAAAGCAAGCAGCATCCTCATTAGTGGTTCCAGCAGTCAAAGCCTCATAATCAGGCACCTCCATCGTACAACCATATCGCTGGGTCAGGATTTGGTTCACCTGCCCCTCGTCCTCACCATAGTTGGTGGCATAGTTGACGAGCGCATGGTGTAATCTCTTGGAGAAGAAACGACCACGCACACCATCCAGATTTACCAAGAATGGATTGGCATAATAGAAGGCGTCCTCACCGATGGTCACAATACGATCATTGCCCGAAGTCTCTATTTTGATGTCATCATCTATCTTGTCTTCCGTCAAGATAAACTTAGCATAGCCTTCACCTATATTATAAGGTATTGTCTTCAGCGTCTCGTATAGACGATAGGCATACTCCTGCGTCCACTTCTTACCCTCGTCAGAGAGAATAATGTGGTAATTGCTATACAGCATACCCACGCTAGGCACATCAGCTGGCACTATCTTCTTGCCAAGAAACTCCACCTCAGGGCGCTTATTGATATAAGCTGTGGTGGTATAACCAGAGAGACTGCCATCCTCCTGCCAAGAATGAGTCCAAGAGTCTGGATCAGTTTCCATTTTGGTAATAGCCAAAATCTGTGGCACATCTGGAGTCAAACTGCCGTCAGCATTCACGATGACGGTAAGGGCTTGGGGTAAGTTATAGCCCGAAGCCTCAATCTTTAGGAACATTTTGCCCGCAGGCACATTGTCGAAGGCATAACTGCCATCGGCCGCAACTTCTAGGGTAGCCAGATAAGCATCCGAACCGATAGACACCGTAGCCTTATCGCCCGATTGTACACCCGTCACCTTGAAATCGACCTTTGCTGCCCAAGACACACCTAAGCACATCAGGCATAGCATACATAGAGTTAAGATTCGTTTCATACTCGTAATATTTTTTAGTCCAACTTCTTAAATTCGAAATCATTCTGATTGCAGCATGCTTTCTTATAGTCGAAAGCATAGATGCGCATGTAGGCTTCTTGCACCTCCTTGGCTCCATTGTAAAAAGGGGTGGCGGTGTGCTGCATGGTTGTTACTGTCACTACCATATCGGGAGTGAGGACGGTACCGTTAGAGCGTTTAAGGCGCTTAGGCTTTACTTGAAATACCTTACTCATAAGCATTCAGTTTTAAGTTCATTATATATGGCTGCTCCTGCTTTTCTGCCGAAACAGCGAATCATTTACTTTCAAGGGGCAAAGTTAAGAAAAATCTGCGAACCAAACAAGTTCAAAATGGTTCATAAATGAAAAAAGATGGTGCGAACCCCTACTTTCTTCACTTTCTTGTAAGTTAGGCTCTGGTAAAACCTGTAGAAAAGAAAATGCGAAAGAGGAATCCACACCTATGACGGCGTAGACTCGCTCAAACAATTTCTCATTCTTTCTACGTTTCAATTTACCAGATTTCAACCTACAGAACTGAATAGTTTGCTCGTGTCCACAAGATTATCTTGTTTCTCTGCATCATAGCGACTTCAAGCGAGGACTTTCACCTGCCCTGTCACTAACCAATGGCAAATGTATTAAAAATCTGATGAACCACCAAACTTTTAACAAGAAATCTTATGGATTCCTCTTATATTTCACTTTTCAGGGACTCCACTCCCTCTTTCTTTCAGCTTTCATACCTTAACTGTATAGAGTTATTGTCAATTCTGCTGCAAAAGTACAATCCGGTTGTGACAAAAACTGACATAGGAGGAGAAAAGATGAAGAGGGAAGATTAAATTGCAGATGAAATACAATATCCATACACCCGGAAAGGAATGTGACCACGATTCTGACAAATTCATCATTTTCACTTTCGGAACCACCATTTCCGAAACAGCGGTTTCGAAAATATCCACCAATTATCCCAAGCGAGGCTAACTATCGGAAATGAAAGGATATAAGTAAGGTGATGTAATATCACTGATTTACAGCAATAAATTGGAATACAAAAAGATACTGTAGCTATAGACAACGAAAATTAAGCATTTTTATTAACAAATATATATTTAAATTTCATTTCCTCTAAAGAAGTGCAAGTACGAACTCTAACGATGCGCTTTATTAAGGTCTAATGAAGCGCATCGTTAAGTGTTAATGAAGCGCTTCGTTAGACCTTAATGAAGCGCTTCGTTAGGTCATGTAGATTTTCCACCAGCTATATTACTGAAAATCAGCAAATTACACTCCACACCAAGACAGCGAACTCTTGCCGCCAACAGGAAGAACAGAAGTATAAATGTTTGTTTCATCATTATATTGTATCATTAAACTATGCTATGCAAAAGTATAAAAACTTTTACAATAACATACTATTTTATACCTGAAAATAACTAAAAATCAACATTGCTCTCTCTATCACCCTCAAATCCGCAACTAAGCCCTTCAACGTTCTTCTTGCGTGTACACGTCCTCTCATTACTGAATTATCAGATAAATTGAGGCAGAAGCACCCACTTCTGCCTACAATATCCCCTTACCCCACAATGTGACTTGAGACAATACGCTGTGTCATACCCACAAGTTGTAGGTGTTATCCAAAATCAGTCTGGAATACATCTGTGTAAGCATTATTATAGGTATAGATATTCTGCACATACCGCCTTGATGTCCTGATCCACTTGGCTGGTACAGCGACAAACCTGAAGACAAACGCTTTTAAGCCAAAACCTAAAAACAGAGCCATAAAGCCTCTAAAATAAGCATAAAAAGTCGGATTTGTAGTATCTTCGGCTAAAATCATCTTATAAAATGCTAAATTTTTGCTTTTTAAATATAGATTATCGCAATAAAATATTATTTTTGTAAGGTAAAATGCAATAAAAGGTATCAAAGATAGACAGTTGCATGGCAGACCTCCAAACCGAGATTGACTATCTCAAGGAATTCAAACACGTTTGATAAGTGATGTAGTGACAGGGCAGATATGTGTGGCAAAGCCACAGAAAGGAGAACAACAATGAACAAGGAACAGCAAGACAAAGCAATGTTTGTATCGTTCTGCATAGAGCAATACGCAAAAGCAAAGAATATGGCTACTGAAGATGTGGTGAATTTGTTTGAGCAATATGGCATCGCAGAGCATTTCTGTGAGTTCTATGATGTGCTTCACACACAAGGCAGACAGTGGCTGGTTGAAGAAATTGATAAAATGATAAACGAAAGAAGAAAATGAGCAAAGTATATCATGGAAGTATCGAGGAAGTTAGAAACCCAGAGATACGTCAGCCAAACCGTTCTCTCGACTATGGCTCTGGCTTCTACACAACAACCTCTTACGAACAGGCTAAGAAATTGGTAGACCAGTATCTTTTCCACACGGAGAAATCGCTGCTTGCCATTAAATTTGTGGAATCAAAAATTATAAAGTTATGAATGCAAAAATAACGCAAGACAACTTATATATGTTGCTGCCATTAAAGATAGGATGGCTTGCCCCTTGGCTCTCAGAAGACAAGGGCATAAGTCTTACGGATGCAATCAACCGTATATATCACTCAAAACTCTATAAGAAGCTATCCACCGAAAGCACCCAATACTGGCACTTGGGACCAGTGGACTTATACAATGAGTTGAAGAAAGAATTTTAAACGGTATGTGTATTCTCCTTCCCAAAATCCTGCACACCATCCAGCCGTTTCTGTCTTTGAATCACAAGTCGGTCCCATATTATCTGACTACCTGTCTATATAAGATGCGACAAAATAGGCAATCGAAATGACCGTATAAAGGAAACACAGCAAAAACTCCAAAGTAAAGCCTTTACCCAACCATTCGACAACCACACACCTTCATTTCTTGACATCATATTAGACATATCATAGAAATGGCGAGTGAGGATTTCCTTATTCTCCTTTCTGTGGTCTTCAAGAAGTTTGGACTCATCGCCAATGAGTTTCTTTCTGTCATCTGTTTGTTGGTTTTTCATAAATATATGAATAAAATGTGCGGTAATCCGAAATAAAAGCGTATCTTTGTAGAATAATTGCAATATAAACAAAAAACATGATGAAACTTAACAAGACATTTCTAACACTCGGTTTGGCTGCTGCCCTGCTGCAGATGCCAGCCTCATCGTTCGCCCAAAATGCGGGCGGCAGTCGTCAGAATCCTCTCTTGCAGAAGAGCAACCTTCCTTTCGGAGCTCCTGATTTCAGTAAAATTCAGGAGAGTGACTATCTTCCTGCTATCGAAGCTGCTATCAAGGAGCAGCGTGCCAACATCCAGAAGATTGTCAACAACAAGAAGAAGCCTACCTTCCAGAACACCATCCTCGCCTTCGAAGAGAGTGGCGTGTTGCTCGACAGAGTGACAAGTATTTTCTACGGACTCACCAGTGCCCACAGAACACCTGCTATCGCAGAAACAGAGAAGAAGGCGACACCAATGCTCACCGAACTGGACAACGAGATTTCATTCAATCAGAAACTATTCGAGCGCATCAAGTACGTTTACGACAACGAATATAAGAAACTCAAGGGAGAAGACCAGAGACTCACCGAGGTCATCTACAAGAGTTTCGTACGTTCCGGCGCCCTGCTCTCAGCAGAGAAGATGGAGCGCATGAAGCAGATCAATTCCCGCATCTCAGATTTGCAGCAGAAATGGGACAATCTCCTTCCAGCCGCAACCAACAATGCAGTGGTTTGGGTAAACAGCAAGGAAGAACTCGCCGGACTGAGTGAGGCAGATATTGCACAATGCAAGAAAGATGCCGAAAGCCGTGGCAATAAGGCACCTTACTGCATCGTCATCATCAATACCACGCAGCAGCCTATCCTCACCAACCTGCAGAACCGTGAACTCCGTCGCAAGGTTTATATGGCAAGCATCCATCGTGCAGACGGAACCAATCCTAATTTCAACACCTTCCCTATCGTAACAGAAATCGCAAAGCTCCGTGCAGAGAAGGGTAAGCTGATGGGATATGACAACTATGCCGATTACTCTTTGGAAAAGACCATGGCGAAGAACGCTAAGAATGTGGATGATTTCCTGGAACAGCTCATCAAGGAGTATGCACCTAAGGCAGATGCTGAGACCAAGGCGATAGAGGCTTATGCTCAGAAGACAGAAGGCAAGGACTTCAAGTTGGAGCCATACGACCGTTTCTACTATTCAGCCAAAATGAAAAAGGAAATGCTCAATATCAGCGATGACGAGGTAAAGCCATATTTCAATATCGACAGCGTGCAGGTAAATGGCGTATTCTATGCAGCACACCGTGTATATGGTCTGAACTTCAAGCAGCGTAAGGACATACCAACCTATCACCCAGACATGAAGGTATTCGAAGTAAGCGACAAGAACGGCAAGCCAATCGCCCTTTTCTATAGTGATTACTTCCGCCGTCCTACCAAGCGAGGCGGAGCATGGATGAGCGCCTTTGCCAAGCAAAGCAAGCAGCGCGGTCAGTTGCCTATTATATATAATGTATGCAACAGTGCCAAGGCACCAGAGGGTCAGCCATCCCTGATTACCTGGGATGAGGTAACCACCCTGTTCCATGAGTTCGGTCATGCCCTTCACGGAATGCTCTCAGACTGCAGATACAACACACTATCCGGAACAGCAGTAGCACGCGATTTCGTAGAGATGCCATCGCAGTTTAACGAGTCATTCGCATCCATCCCAGAGATATTCGACCACTATGCCCGTCATACCGAGACAGGCAAGCCAATGCCAAGTGATTTAAAGGACCGCATGCTGAAGAGCATCAACTTCCAGACAGCCTATTCATTAGGCGAGAACCTGGCAGCCACCTGTCTTGACATGGCATGGCACAAGATCAGTGAAGATGAAGTACCATCCCCATATATGGCAGGAGCCTTTGAAAAAGAAGAGCTTTACAAGATAGGTTTGCTCAACACACAGATACCACCACGTTACAGCACCTCCTACTTCAATCACGTATGGGATGGCGGATATGCAGCCGGATATTACAGTTATCTATGGACAGAAGTACTTGCAGTAAACATTGCCGATTACTTTGCGAAGCATGGCGCTTTAGATCCAGCCGTAGGACAGTCCTTCCGTGACAAGATCCTGAGTCGAGGCAACACCAAGGATCAGATGGAAATGTTTACCGACTTCACAGGCATGAAGCAGCCAGACGCCTCCGGCTTTTTGAAAGCAAGAGGCTTGTAACCCATAAACTTCCCACCAGAAAGAGGGTGTGTCACGGACTTATGACACACCCTCTTATTTGTTTAAATTTGAAAATTTTAAAAGCGAAACGAGAAAAGCCCTTCACCCTGCCAATATAACTACAAATTCCTGCCATGCTCTTCAAGCGGTCCCTCGGGGACCACGTGATGGGGAACTGGTGAACACGAGACGAACAACCGTTGCTCACGAGGAGGGCAACAAGTGCCCAAACTAAGAACCCAAATTTGGGCAACACAACAATAATTGCCCATTGTAGTTTCCTATATTTAGTTGACTACATAGTTTGTGGGATTTTTTGTCATTTTCTTCTTGCAATTCTAAAAATAACCTACATTTGTTTAGCAAATCAGCCTCTTGGAAGTTTTTATTTTCTATTTCTCTCTTATTTGCTGCGGTGTTATGCCCGTATGTTTCTTGAAATAACGGCAGAAGAAGCTGGTGTCTGCAAAATGATATTCCCATGCCACTTCCTTGATACTCTGTGAACTGCGCTTGAGTTGCATCTTGAGCTGCAAAATCACATATTGGTCGATGATGGACTTAGGCGTATGGTGCGTTACCTGGCGCACGATGTTCGTCAGATACTTCTTTTTCTTGAAATTTTCGTAAGTATTACTCTCTATTGATCCTTTCCACCAATTCATCTGGTGTAAGTATCTCCATCTTGGAGAAACCAAACCACTTCTTGCCCAAGTCCTTTATGGATGCTCCTATATGATACACATCATCGTCTATACAAAGGAAGCGGTCATGTGATAAACGGAATGTTTCAACAGCAATCGGTGCATATTGAGCATTATGACGGTCTATGTCGAGTTGGAACTGACGGCTTATCTGCTGAGTGTAGATGATTGCAGACACGTTATTATCTCTTTTATCGAGCAATGTCAGTACAGTCTCGTCAACATAGTTGTCGATAAGAATGATACGTCTTTTTGCACTCTTAATCAAGTCGGACACGAAAGTATAGGCATCATAAACTTGCCCATTGTAGAACACACCTTGTTTCGGCTTTGCATTACCCTCGTCCAATCTGCGAAACACTTCTTCTATACGCTTGTCGGATTCTTGCAAGTGTTGTTGCATTTCCAATTGATGGTACTCCATAGTCGAGAGACGCTGAAACACTTCGGCATTGTTTTGTAGAAAGTGACGCATTGAAGTGAAAGCTCGCATTATTCGAATATTCACCTCAATCGCAGTGTCAGAACGTAAAACACTACTAAGCATAGCGACTCCGTTTTCAGTAAATACGTAAGGCATGTATTTCAAATGTTGTCCGCGTCCTTCGTTTAAGGTCGCAATTTGCGACCTTAAACATTCTTCCTTGGTCAATTGAAACATGAAATCTTCTGGAAATCGTTTAATATTACGTTTTACTTGCTCATTAAGACGCTTTGTTTCAACGCCATAAAGTGTGGCAAGGTCACGGTCAAGCATAACTTGCTGTCCTCTAATTACTTTTATTAGAGACTCTATATTATCTACAACAACCAACTGGTCACGATTTGTGACCAGTTCGCCATTCTCTGTCTTTTCTCTTTTATCTGTCATATTTATATTCATTTTTCCAAAATCACAAATTGTGACTTTGAACATTACCATATTTAACAGCATTCAAAGGTAGTGCTTTTTAGCCTTTAAGCCACTATTGCACAACCTCTTTTTTTTTGAAAAGAACGTAAAATTAATAGTTTTATTGCTGTGATTGTACTTTTAGTAATGTGTAAAAAATTAGTTGCATCAGTTGACCGGTTTGACAAGGTAGTTCCACTTACCGAGTTCCTGGGCGAAGACAACCTGTCTGGCAAGCCTCTTCTGGTACGATTCGTCAATCGGTCGCTTGATGTCATAAGTTTTTGAGTTAATGTGAACATGTACTTTCAGTCCCTTCTTTGTAGTGGTCATCGCAGCCCTGTCAGCGGCATTTTGAAGAGACATCAGAGGTGCACCACTCCAGCTGCGGGTAATCTGTGAAAAGAGACGGTGCTCAATGGGATTGAACTTGGAACAATACGGAGGATAATGAACGACAAGAAGCCTGATACCAAGTTTGTTGGCAAGGTCCATAAGATCCTGCTTGACGATTCTGTGCGCACTGGAATTCGATCATCCGCCATCGCACAGGATAACAAGCGTATGCGCATCAGGGTATTGCCACTTCAGGTGTTGTTCCCATACTCGCGCGATGTTGTCGCAGACAAATCTGGATGTGTCGTGACTGATCCCCAATGTCATATGGCCGACATTCCTTGTGACACCGTAGATGCCGTGCGGGACAATCTGACCATAAGAGAACGTGGAGAAGTCGTGGTCAAGGGACTTGAGCGGTCCGTTGGGCAGCGTCTTTCCTTCACGCTTGAAGTTCCCAAGCATCTCCTTCTTCTTGGTATCAATGCTGACGATGGGAAGTCCTACACTCGAAGCCTCCTCGCAAATGGCGGTGATTTGCTCGAACTGCTCGTTCCTGTCTTTCACATCCTTCATGGGGAGGTCCTTATAGAAGGAGCGTTCCCTAAGACCAAGCGAATCAAGGATTTGTCGGACAAAGTAGCGGGAGATGTCATATCCTATTGCGGAAAGTTCATTCATAATTTGCGTGACACTCAAGGATATCCATACCACGTTCTCATCCTGCGGCAAGCCAGCCGTATGCGGTTCTATGATTTGCACGACAGCCTGCGTCCACTCGGGATGCTGGGGAAGTACACTCTTCCGTCCGGCACCCGTCCTGCGGATACGGCCGTCTCCAGGACCTTCTCCGGAGAGGAGTTCCTGCCTTCCGTTTTGAAGAGTATGTGTACTTGTTCCCATAATTTTACTAACTTTGCGGTAGCTGAGCCCTTGGGTCTTGAGGTCGGCGGCCTTTGTGGCCAGGAACCATCTTCTGTCTCTTTCGTTCAGCGTGGACATATACGCCAAATCGCTTGGCGAAAGGACTTCTGGAGGAGTTTTCGTTATCATTTTAAGAGCATTGCAATTACCCTTAAATTTACGAAAATTTCTCCAGTTTTCCTATACTATATCATTGGTAATCAATGGTTTAATCTAAATTATTGTCGCTTTTTCGGAGGCTGTTATCAGGGCCGCTTTTCAACCGTTCTCAACAGTATGTCATGGCCGCAAATGGCCGCATAAGAGAGCCCCCAAAATGAAGCAGGTTATTTTTTAACATTTACTAAGTGTCAATTTACATATCAATTTTGTATATTTGTAATTGAGGCCTTGGCTGTCACGGAGGTTCTGTGGCCGCAGACAGGGCTTACCGAAGTTCAATCACATAAAGACCTAAGAATATGTTCGCAAAGGAGATCTACATCGCAAGACGCAAGGCTCTGTTGGAGAAGATGGCGCAGACCGCTCCGCAGGGGAAGCGTGGAATAGCCCTGTTCGTGGGCAACGTCGAAGCGGCCGCCCAGTACAAGGACAACGCCTATAAATTCCGTCAGGACTCATCCTGGCTGTACTATTTCGGACTCGACGAGCCACGCTATGCGGCCATCCTGGACCTTGACAGCGGAGAGGAGACCATCTTCGCCGACGATGTGGAGATCGGAGACATCATCTGGATGGGACCTCAGCCATCGGTCGCCTCCAAGGCCGCCGAGGTTGGCGTAAATCATTCAGCATCTTACGGTTCTCTGAACATCGCCGTCACTAAGGCTTTGGCCACAGGCAGGAATATTCATTTCCTTCCTCCGAGCCGCTACTACAACACGATGAAACTCGCCGCCCTTGTGGGAATATCCAATGAGGATGTGGCCCGTGTCGCCCCTATCGACGAGGACGGCGGCAAGCACGCCTCCAAGGAACTCGTGCAGGCTGTCATCTCGATGAGGCTTGTCAAGGAACAGTGCGAGATCGAGCAGATCGACGATGCCGGAGCTCTCGGACAGAGGATGCATACTGTGGCCCGCAACAGCGTCAAGGTCGGGATCATCGAGCAGGAGATTGTCGGCAAGATGGAGGGTGTGACCCTCAGCGAAGGTTGGGGCGTGTCGTTCCCGACAATCCTTACCCAGCATGGTGAGACTCTGCACAATCATCTGCACGACAAGGTCATCGAGCCAGGCAAGCTGATGGTGATCGACGCCGGTGCCGAGAATAATATGCACTACGCCTCTGATTTCACCCGCACCCTGCCGACCAGCGGCAAGTTCACCCAGAAGCAGAGGGACATCTATCAGATAGTCTGCGACTGCAACGAGTTGGCGTTCAATCTGACAAAGCCGGGAGTCGCCTATAGGGACGTTCATCTGGCCGTCGCCAAGCTGATGCTGGAGGATCTCAGATCTCTGGACATCGTGCGCGGCAATCTGGACAATATGCTTCACGAAGGCATCGCCGGACTGTTCCAGCCTCACGGACTCGGCCACAATATGGGACTTGACGTTCACGACATGGAGGACCTCGGAGAGGATCTCGTGGGTTACGATCCGGATCAGAAACGTTCGACGCAGCTCGGCCTCGGCAGCCTCAGAATGGCACGCCGACTTGTTCCGGGCAATGTCATCACAGATGAGCCGGGAATATACTTCATTCCGGCCCTCATCGAGAAATGGAAGAGCGAGAAGCGCGACAAGGGCTTCGTGAACTATTACAAGCTGGAGCACGACTACCTCGACTTCGGTGGCATCCGTCTGGAGGACGATGTGCTTGTGACAGAGGACGGCGCGCGCCGCACAGGCCCGAACCGTCTCCCGATCCAGCCGGACGATGTCGAGGCCGCTATGGCTTAGCCGGTAACCTCGCGGATTTAAACAATGAGCGTTTTGGTCATCATCCTTGCCGTGCTGGCAGGAGTGGTCGGCATCATCGGGAGTGTTGTTCCCGCGTTGCCCGGTCCTCCTGTCAGCTGGGTCGGGCTGATGATTCTCTATTTCTGGGGCAAAGGCACGAACGGAGCCGGAGAACCGATGTCGCTGACATTTCTGCTCGTCTGGCTGGGAATCACTGCGGCCGTGACGATCATCGACTACATTGTGCCGTCCTGGTTCACCAAGGTCACGGGCGGAACTAAAGCCGCTGGCCGGGGAGCTATGGCCGGGATGCTTGTCGGCCTCTTCGTCCCGCCGGTCGGAATCATCCTCGGCACTCTTCTTGGAGCGTTTCTCGCCGAGTTGGTTTTCGCTGACAAGAACGGCTGGGAATCCGCCAAATCCGCCCTCGGAGCCTTTATGGGATTCCTTTGCGGAACCGGCATCAAGTTGATTGCCAGCGGAATGATGATGTATTACATAGTAGTGTATCTTACTTGAATATGGAAGAGAAATATTCACGTTTCCTTGAGGAAGTAGGGAAATTCGTGCCCAAGAACGCACTCTACACCGATGAGATAAGGCGCTTCGCCTGGGGCACCGACGCTGGTTTCTACAGGCTTGTGCCGAAGATTGTCATCCGGTCGTCCAATGAGAAAGAAGTCTCGAAGATCCTTGAGGCGGCATCGAAGTTTGATGTCCCGGTGACTTTTCGTGCCGCCGGAACCAGCCTTTCGGGTCAGGCTGTCAGCGATTCCGTGCTGATCGTGGCGGGAAAGAACTGGGAAAGATACATGGTTTCGGAGGACGCTTCCGAGATAACCCTCGAACCGGGAATCGTAGGGGCGAGGGTGAACGCCATCCTGAAGCCTTATGGTCGGAAATTCGGCCCGGATCCGGCCTCGATCGGAAGTTGTATGGTCGGCGGAATCGTGATGAACAACGCTTCCGGAATGAGCTGCGGAACCCACGCCAACAGCGACAAGGAACTGGAGAGCGTGCGGATGGTCTTTGCTGACGGAACGGTGCTGGACACGGGGGACGAGACCTCCAGAGAGGCTTTCCGCGCCGGACATCCGGAATTCATCAAAGGAATCGAGGAACTGAGGGACGGAATCCTTGCCGACAAGGAACTCTCTGAACGCATAAGGTACAAATACTCAATAAAGAACGTCACCGGACTCAACATATTCCCTTTCATCAGGTTTGAAGATCCGTTCGACATAATCGCCCATTTGCTGGTCGGCTCCGAGGGTACGCTGGCGTTTATGAGCCAGGTCACGATGAAGACTCTGCCGCTGCCGTCCAAGGAAGCTTCAGCGATGGTCTATTTCGGGACGATAAGGGAGGCTGCCGAGGCCGTTGTGGCGCTCAGAAAAGAAATCAATCCTGCGGTGCTTGATGCCGCTGAACTGCTTGACAAACGGTCGCTTGCGTCAGTAGATGACCCGATGCTTAATGAATATCCCGACAAGGATCTGACCGCTCTCCTGCTTCGCGTCACGGGTGCTGACCAGACGGACTTGGATGCCAACATCGGCAAACTCTCCGAGGTTCTGCGCCGTTTTGCCGTACTGAATGACGCGGAGGGCAACTCGTTCATATTCAGTAGCGATCCTGCCATTACGGGGAACTACTGGGCCATCCGTTCGGGAATATTTCCGTCCGTCGGTGGAATGCGCCGCGAGGGGACGACCTGCCTTATCGAGGACATCGCCTTCCACATCGAGGATCTGCCAGACGCGACGGTGGATCTTTCGGCGCTGCTGGACAGGCATGGCTACGACGATTCCTGCATCTACGGCCACGCCCTTGAGGGCAACTTCCATTTCATCATCAACCAGTCGTTTGATTCCGAGGCGGAGGTGAGGCGCTATGAGGCGATGATCCGCGACGTGGCGGAGATGGTGGTCGGGAAATATGACGGCTCCTTGAAGGCCGAGCACGGAACGGGCAGGAATATGGCTCCGTTCGTGAAGTACGAGTGGGGCGAGAAGGCGTTCGGGATAATGAAGCGGGTGAAGGAACTGTTTGACCCTCACGGGCTTCTGAATCCTGGTGTGATCTTCAACGATGATCCGGAGTGCTTCTTGAAGAATTTCAAGGCGTTGCCGGTGCTGAAACCGTGGGCGGATGACAGCAAGGCTGTCGAGCCTGAGTTGGCGGAGATCTACAAGAAACTGAACAAATGCATCGAGTGCGGATTCTGCGAGGTGAACTGCCTTTCCTGCGGCTTCACGCTTTCGTCCCGGACCAGGATCGCCACGCAACGTGAGATCACCGCCCTGCGGGAGTTGCCGGATCCGACCGCCTCGGAACAGACTCGTCTGCGGACGCTTGAGAAGGAATATTCCTACACGGGGGAGCAGACTTGCGCCGGGGACGGCCTCTGCTCAACCTCGTGTCCGATGGGCATCAATGTCGCCGACCTGACTCATCAGCTGAGGAGGGTGAATATGCCCGCGGGCTCTTTCGGCCACGGTTTCTGGAACTTCGTCGCCGGTCATTACGCCGGAGTCAAGAGTGGCCTTCGCGGCGCTTTGAGGATGGCCACGGCCGGCGAGACCGTGCTTGGTGACCTTGCCATGAGCGGCCTATGCCGCTGGCTGCACAACGCCATACGTATTCCGCTTTGGACTCCTGCCACCCCTAAGGCCTATAATATTCCTAAATCGCTCAGGGCTTTGGTAAGTTCCGCAGCCTTTGGCCACGATGGCGCTTCGACTGTCGAAGCGGCCACGGGACCGGCCAGGTCGGGGAGCCTGTCCAAGCGCCCGGACTCGCAAACATCCGAAGCGGCCACAGGAATGCCGACCGTCTGCAAGGTAGTCTATTTCCCGAGCTGCATCAACCAGATGATGGGGCTTCCGAAGCATCACCACGCCGTGGACAAGCCTCTCGTCGAGGAGATGGTGTCGCTGTTGGGCAAAGCGGGCTACGAGGTCATATTCCCGGAGAATATGTCGTCCCTTTGTTGCGGTACGATCTGGGAAAGCAAAGGAATGCCCGAAATCGCCGACAGAAAGACCAAGGAACTCGAGGATGCACTTTGGAAAGCCAGCGAGGAAGGCCGCTACCCTGTCCTTTGCGACCAAAGCCCCTGCCTTCATCGTATGGAGCACAAGATCAAGAAGATGCGGCTCTACGAACCGTCCGAATTCATCCTTGGTTTCCTGACCGACAGGCTGGACTTCCACCAGACCGACACCCCGGTAGCCATTCATCTCACCTGCTCGATGCGCCTGATGCACAAGACCGGCAAGATGCTTGAACTTGCCCGCATGTGCTCCACCAACGTGATTGTTCCAGAAGGCGTAGGCTGCTGCGGTTTCGCCGGCGACAAAGGAATGACCCACCCGGAACTCAACAAGTACGCCCTTCGCAAGCTAAAAGCCCAGGTCAAAGGCGTCCCGGTCGGCTACTCCAACAGCCGCACTTGCGAGATCGGCCTTGCCACCAACTCCGGCATCCCGTACGTCTCCATCGCCTACCTCGTCAACCGCTGCACCACCGCCAAAAATGTGTAACGGATCAGTGGACAATCTTGACATCTGACACAGAAACTCCTTTTTGTACACCGAGCGATCATCTCGGTCGCATACAATCACCTTTTCGGTCGCTGAGCGATCACCTCGGCGTTCACTGAGCCTGTCGAAGTGATCTGTTTCCATGTGTGCCGTAACCGTTATGGATAGTGTAAAGTATTGGGTAATAATGGATAACGCTGCTGCCTTTAGTCGGTTCCTGCCAAAGAGGAGTTGCTATCTGATTCATTAAGAATATCTTACCTGTCACTCACTCTGTATCAATTGGTGGTGATTAATGCGCTGGTTTTCAGAAATATAGCTATTACTCTTCCGCTTGATCTCACCGAAGGGAAGTGGTCAAGATATTCATCAGCAACCATTTACTCTTCACGGCTACAGAATCGAAGAATATTCAGTATCTTTGCCCCTATGGAAGTACGTGCGAAAAAGGCGCTCGGGCAGCATTTTCTGACTGACCAGAGCATTGCAAAGAACATAGTCGGAGCCCTTACCGGGCATCAGGCGTTGGAGGTCGGCCCTGGAATGGGAGTCCTGACCCAGTACCTGCTGCCACGTCCGGAGTTGGCGTTGAAGGTCATCGAAATCGATAACGAGTCTGTTGTCTATCTGAAGAAGCATTTCCCGAAATTGGGTGACAACCTGATTGAGGGTGACTTCATTAAGATGGATCTTGACGGCATCTTCGAGGGGGAATATTCAGTGATCGGGAACTTCCCGTACAACATCTCCTCGCAGATATTCTTCAAGATTCTTGAGCACCGCGACCGCATTCCTGAAGTGGTCTGCATGATCCAGAAGGAGGTCGCAGAGCGCATCGCCGAGAAGCCCGGCACCAAGACCTACGGCATCCTGTCCGTCTTCCTTCAGGCATGGTATGACATTGAATATCTTTTCACAGTGGGTTCGGGCGCGTTCAATCCTCCGCCTAAGGTCCAGTCCGCCGTGATCCGCCTGACCCGCAATTCCCGCACATCCCTCGGTTGCGATGAAAAGCTTTTCCGCACGGTAGTGAAGACCGCCTTCGGCCAGCGCCGCAAGACCCTTCGCAATTCCCTCAAGCCGTTGATCCGGCCGGATCTTTTGTCCGATCCTGTCTTCGACCTGCGTCCCGAGCGTCTGAGCGTGGAGAATTTCGTGGCATTAACATTGAAACTTCAGCGTTAATTTTTCGCAAGATTCTTGGAAAACAAGAAAAATTTGTATCTTTGTAGTCCAAATAGCGACGAAAGGTTTGACAACCGTTCGGCCAGAACATCCGGAGAGGTGGGAGAGTGGCTGAATCCACAGGTTTGCTAAACCTGCATACGGGTAACCGTATCACGAGTTCGAATCTCGTTCTCTCCGCAAAAAAGGTCCTGCAGAAATTTCTGCGGGACCTTTTTGGATCACTGAGCCTGTCGAAGTGACCAGCCTGTATATCGAATTGTGGACTTTATTATGTTTATTATCAAATGATCAGCTATCTGTCTTTGGTGGGTTTACGCTAAGGCTGATGTGTTATCTGCTTGATTAAAAGCATGTTGTATGCCACCGGCTGATACATAAGTGGCGATGGAGAATGACACTCCTACGGGAACTGTCGCAAATCAACTGAGGGGTGAAAGGTAATAAGGCTGACTCAAAAGCCACGAGGATCGGAGCGAAGCGACCGAAGGGGGTCGGGGAATTCTTTCCCCGTGCCCCTCTGGGGCTGTCCCGTAGGGACTGGGGGTTGAAGGTTTAGGCGGCCTATCAGTTTGTCAGAAGACAAACTGATAGGCCGCCGCTTTCCCCAAAGCGACGGCCTGTTGTATATAAAACGAACTTAACAAATAGACAACAAAAAGAACTTTTGTCTGTCCAAGGACAAAGGTATCAAGATTTATCGAATATCCAAAACTTTTTCGTAATTTTTTAAAACGATTTTTGCGTCAATTGTTCATGAAAGCACCGTTGTTTGCTTACAGATTGATGCAAAATGCCGCTTCGAGACACTTCTGAGGGGGATTCTGTGCAAGATGATCCGGCGATGTTCCGTCTGGACCGCACCATTGGTGGCGGCAAGATTTAAAAGGTTTTTTACCCGTTTCTGTACTCACTTGGTGTCATTCCTGTGTGTGCCTTGAAGAACTTGTAGAACACGGACGGATTCGGGAAATGCAGTTTGAAAACGATCTCCTTAATGCTGTCGTCGGTGTACTTGAGCATATTCTTGGCCTCCAGAATCACGAACGAGTCGATCCAGTCCGGCGCCGACCGTCCGCTTACCTGCTTGATAAGCTTGGAAAGGTATTTGGGTGTCAGGCCAAGATGGCTCGCATAGAAGGCCATGTTCCTTTCTGAGGTGTGATGCTCGGTGACGAGCGCCATGAAATGCTCGAAAATCAGTTTTACTCTCGTGTTGACCGCCGCTCCAGGCAACTCGGGGGTTCTGGCCGCACTCTTCTCCATTAGTCCTCCGAGAACATAGAACAGCGAAGCTATCAAAGAACCGACAGCCTCCCTTTTGTTCGGCACATCCGAGGACAGGATTACCCCTATAAGATCCAAATATTTGGAACAGAATGCGATGTTCCTGTCGTCAAGCTGAATGCATGGTTCCGTCAGCAATTTCAGCCGATCGTCGAAAATTTTCTTAAAGTCGAAACTTATGCTGGAAAGATACTCCTTGGAGATCGCCACGACAATGAACTCGAATCCGTTGTCGCCTTCATTGCCCAGCCTGTTTATCTTTATGATGTTCCCCGGGGTGCCGATGAACAGCGTACCCTTGACCACTTTGTAAGACCGAAGGTTGATCTCCACGTTCAACTCTCCTGATTTGCAGAAAATAGCGATGTACGCATCGCTGCGGCAAGGATATTTCAGAAATTGAAGGTTGTCGCTATACTTCACGTCCATGATGAAGAAATCGTCTTCAAGCTGGATCTCGTTCTGGACAGGAACGAGTTTCCTGATCTGCTTAAGACCTATGTTCAATAACGAATCTGGCATTCCATAAAATGTTTTTAGCGTCTGGCGGCAAAATTAGGAAATATTCTTGTCATTGCAAAATTTCGCAATATTCTACCTTTTGACAATTATAGAGTCCAATCGTTCATTCTAATGGTATAATTTGGCAGTCAATTTGTAGTGAAGCCTATCGCTTGTAAGAAGAACAAAAAATTTATGAATATGAACAAGTACATTGTCAAAATCTCAACATTGGTCGCTATGGCTCTTGTGCCAGTTGCGATGAATGCCCAGCAGACGTTGACGCTGGAGCAGTGCCGCGAAATGGCAATCGAGAACAACAAGACCTTGAAACAGGCCGAGACCAAGATTGAAATGGCAGGCTATGACCGTAAGATAGCGTTCGCGAATTATCTCCCGAATATCTCGGCGACAGGGGCGTACATCTATAACGCCAATGACATCGCCCTTGTCAGCGACGTGACTTCCCAGAAGCTGCAGAATATGGGAACCCTTATCCATTCTCAGGTACAAGGTTTCGCTCAGGAACTGATGACCGCTATAAAATCCAATCCGGCGGCCGCTCTTGAATATGCCAACAGCCCTATGTGGCAGACGGTTCTCGGAGCGCTTTCGCAGACGGATATGTCACAGACAATCAACGCCCTTGGCAAGGAGATCGATGACGCTTTCCATCCGGATATGCAGAATATTTTCGCAGGTGCGGTGACGGTTCAGCAACCGGTGTTCGTGGGAGGCAAGATCATAGCTGCCAACAAGATTGCCAAATTGGCGGAAGAGCTGTCAAAGACCCAGTACGACCAGCAGTACCAGCAGGTTATAGTTGATGTTGATCAGGCATATTGGCAGATTGTTTCCATCGCGAACAAGAAGAAGCTTGCCGATGCCTACGCCGACCTTCTTCACAAGATGGAGCACGATGTGGATCTTTTTGTCAAGGAAGGTGTGGCCACGGAGTCTGACGCTCTCCAGATAAAGGTGAAAGCCAACGAGGCGGACATGCTCAAAACCAAGTCCGACAATGGCTTGACCCTTGCCAAAATGCTTCTCTGCAAGCAGATAGGTCTTGATCTCAGCACTGAGATCGTACTTGCTGACGAAACCCTCTCCGACATTCCTGTCCCTCAGATGGGTGCGGACAAGGATTTGGATCAGATATATGCCGACAGGCCGGAGACAAAGAGCCTTGAGCTGGCCTCTCAAATCTATGACGGAAAAGTCAGGGTGGCAAGAGCCGACATGATGCCGAAAATAGCTTTGATGGCTTCGTATTCGGTGACCAATCCTAATATTAAGAATGGATTCCAGAAGGACTGGGGTGGATTCTTCAACGCCGGCGTGATGGTGAACATTCCGATCTTCCACGGATTCGAAGCCATGAGCAAGACTCGTAAGGCCAAGGCGGAGGCCACACTTTACAGAACCCAGCTTGAGGATGCCAAGAACCTCATCAATCTGCAGGTGACCCAGTTGCGCAAGCAGGAAGGTGAGGCGTTCGAGAAGCTCACGATGGCTCAGAACAACCTGTCTAGCGCTGAGGAGAATCTCCGCACCGCGACTGTCGGCTTCGAGGAAGGCGTGATCGAAACCAACACGGCTCTCGCCGCCCAGACCGCTTGGCTGAAGGCTCATTCTGAATATATCGACGCTGGAATCGAGCTCCAGATGCTTGCCGCCAACCTGAATAAGGCCGAAGGCAACAACCATGCTCAGACAAAATAAGTTAAGGGATAATAATAAAAAACAAAGAATATTATGGAAAAGGAAAAGAAAAGCTACAATCTTGTGATTGGCATTGTGGCGCTGATCGTAATCATCCTTCTGATCGCCGTCATCGGCTATTTCGTCTCTAAACCAAAGCCTCTGATGATTCAGGGCGAGGCAGAGGCCAGTGAGTATCGTGTGTCCGGCAAGGTTCCGGGCAGGATCGAGGAACTTTACGTCAAGGAAGGCCAGATGGTCCACAAGGGAGACACCGTCGCCCTCATCGACTCTCCTGAGGTACGTGCCAAGCTGGCGCAGGCCAACGCCATCAAGGCGGTTGCCAGCTCACAGAGCAGAAAGGCTCAGAACGGAGCCCGCAAGGAGCAGATCGCCGGAGCCTATGAGCTTTATCAGCAGGCTCTTGTGCAGGAAGACGTGATGAAGAAGTCTTTCGACAGGATCCAGAAGCTCTATGACCAGAAAGTCATCGCGGCTCAGAAATACGACGAGGTAAAGGCCAAGTACGATGCCTCCGTCGCTCAGACTAAGGCTGCCAAGAGTCAGTATGACATGGCTGTCAACGGAGCGCGCGAGGAGGACAAGGCTGCGGCCAAGGCTCTCGTCGATCAGGCTAACGGCGCGTTGATGGAGGTGGAGTCTTATCTGAGCGAGCTGTACCTTACGGCTCCTGCTGACGGAATCATCTCGGCTCTTTTCCCTAAGGTCGGCGAGCTTGTCGGTCAGGGAGCGCCTGTCGCCAGCGTTACTGACCTGAATGATGTATGGTTCACTTTCAATGTGCGTGAGGACTACCTCCACGGCATGAAGCAGGGCGACAAGATCACGGTGATCATCCCGGCCCTTGACAGCAAGGAGGTTCCGGCCACCGTCAACTATGTGGCTGTCCGTGAGTCCTACGCCACGTGGAAGGCCACCAAGGAAACTGGTATGTACGATGCCAAGACCTTTGAGGTCAGGGCCGTTCCGGATGTGACGGTGGACGGCATTCGTCCTGGTATGTCCGCAATCGTTAAGTAAGGACTATCATCATGACTAATTGGCAGAGAATAATTGCGGTGGCCCGCCGCGAGCTCAGGATCATCAGGCAGCGTCCGATCTATCTTCTGGGTTCGGTAGGCGTGATAGCCTTCTGCGCCATATTCTTCCTGACATTTCTGAAGGACGGTCTGCCGAGTGATGTTCCGATCGGTCTTGTGGACTACGACTACTCGTCCACCTCAAGGAATTTCTGCCAGCAGCTGGACGCCACCCAGTTGGGAAAGGTTGTCCACTACGATTCGTTCGCGGCTGCCAGAGAAGACATGAACAGAGGCAAGATCGCGGCTGTCTGTGTCGTTCCTGTGGGGATGAACGATGACATCCAGGCGAACCGTCAGCCGAAGATCACGTTCTACGTCAACGGCTTGTACTTCGTCAGCGGGGCGCTTGCGTGGAAGGATCTTCTTCAGATGGTCAATCTGACCAACGGAGCCGTGCAGAGGCAGGCCTTCAGGGCAAGAGGTTACAACGACAGCCAGATCATGGGCATGATCCGTCCTGTGGACGTGGATGTCCATCAGATCGGCAACGTCGGCACCAACTACAACTACTACCTCAGCAGCGTCCTGCTGCCAGGTGTGCTGGAGATGATCGTGATAATCGTCCTGATATATTCATTGGGAGCGGAGCTTAAGTATGGTACCTCCAGGCATCTGCTGCAGACCTCCGGCAACTCGATCGTGACCGCCCTCGCCGGCAAGCTTCTGGTGTGGACGCTGACATTCTCGGCGATCGGGCTGATACTTATCCTGCTGCTCTTCCATAGGCTGCATTTTCCGTTGGCGGGATCCATCTGGAACATGTTTTTGGGCATATTCCTTATGATCTTCGCCAGTGAGGCGATCGCCATATTCATCCTTGAGATGCTTCCTGTGCCGAGGTTGGCGTTGAGTATCGGCGCTCTTTACAGCGTGCTTGGATTCTCCCTCTCGGGCTTCACGCTTCCGATAGAGGCCATGCCGCCTTACATCCAGGGACTTGCGGCGGCGTTCCCGTTGCGTCATTATTATCTGTTCTATGTCCAGGAGGCCATATTCGGAGCCGGATTCGCCGGATGGTGGAAGCAGGTGATCTACTTGCTGATCTTCATTCTGTTGCCGCTCATAGGTCTTGTGCGACTCAAGAAGGCCTACATTCATCAGAACTTCCCTAAAGACTAAGTGACATGAAAAATACATACGCAAAAACATGGATCAAGGACTTCTGGGGCATATTCTGTCATGAGCTTCGACAGATTTTCTCAGACAGCGGCGTGCTGCTGATCTTCCTTGTCGCCGGACTTGTCTATCCGCTGCTTTACAATGTCGTTTACCTGAACGGTATTCTTTCTGAGACTCCCGTTGCCATTGTTGACAATTGCGACAGCCCGGACAGCCACCGCTTCATCAGGGAGATCGACGCCACCCGAGAGGTCGAGGTCGCGGCGAAATGTATGAATATGGCCGAGGCGGAAAAGATGATGCAGGAACGCAAGGTCAACGGTATCATCTATTTCCCTTCCGACTTCACGGAGAAACTGGCTCGAAACGAAACCTCCACATTCTCCGTCTATGCGGACATGAGCAGCTTCCTCTACTACAAGAACGCTCTCATGGCCACCAACTTCGTGATGCTTCATGAGATCGGTCAGATCCAGATGCAGAGGTTCTCGTCCCTCGGGATGACGGAACAGGCAGCGTCCCAGACTGTCAAGCCGCTCGGCTACGAGGACAATAATCCCTACAACAGGGCCTTCAACTACAGTTTCTTCCTGATCTCGGCCATCCTGATGATCATCATCCAGCAGACGCTTTTCTACGGAATGTCACTGCTGGTAGGAACCGCAAGGGAGAGGAACCGCAGTTTCGCATCGCTTCCTGACAGACTTGAAGGTCACGGTGTCGGGCGTGTGGTCATGGGACGTGGAGGCGCCTACTGGCTGCTGTACATTGCCGTGGGTATGTACATCGCCTTCATCGTCCCCGCAATATTCGGAATCCCTCAAAGAGGTGAGTTCAAGGATGTCCTTGCGATGCTGGTCTTCTTCATCACTGACTGTGTGTTCTTCAGCATGGTCTGGAGCACGCTGATCACGAGGAGGGAGTCCGTGTTCATCCTCTTTCTGGCGATGTCGCCTGTGGCTTTGTTCCTGACCGGTTGCTCATGGCCGACATTCGCGTTCCCGGGCTTCTGGAAGGTGTTCTCCTACATATTCCCGTCCACTTTCGGCGCGCAGGGTTTCATCAACCTCAGCACTGCCGGTGGCGAGATGGGAGCGGCTGACGTGCAGATGAAGGCCATGATCATCCAGACGGTCATCTATTTCTTCCTTGCATGCGTGGCTGTCTATGCCGAGAACTGGGTACTGCGTCACAAGGAGCAGATCCGTCAGAGAAGTGAGCGGCTCGCCAAGCGTGTGGGCATCGACAGCGCCGAGGACGCTAAGATCATCGCCGGAGAATAGGACGTGATCCGGTAAAAAGAAAACTCCCTCCCGAATTTTGCACGTTACCAAAATTCGGGAGGGAGTTTTCTCTTTACCGGTCGCAGAGCCTACCGAAGAGGCAGTCGTTCTGCAGTTATATGTCTGCTTTTATTATTCCCCTACGTGGAACGCCACGCGGAGTTCCTCGATCTCCTCGTCGGTGATCGGGTTCAGCTTGCCCAAAGGAGCGGCGAGGATCAGCGAGCGGGCGCTGAAATCTGCCACCTCAAGACGGTCGAACGTGTTGATGAGCTGGTCACCGGTCACGACGACGGAATCGTTTTCCAGCATCACGAACGGTCTCTGTTTGAACTCATCGGCGAGTTCTGTCAGATGCTCGTTGTACTGGCTCCCGAACGGGAATGTCGGAATGTCCTGAAGGAATATCCAGCTCTCCGGGATTGTTCGCACGTCGAATTTCACTCCGGTCGTGCAGAATCCCATCAGGGCAGGGGACTGGGTCAGGATGATTGAGTTGACCTTCGGGTTGCGGCGGTAGATCTCGTAATGAAGTGCCACAGAGCGGCTTGCGTTCTTCCCGGCCTCTACCATTCCGTCTTTGATCTGCACGATGTCTTCCGGCTCAAGATCCCAACGCTGCATGCTGGACGGAGTGATGAGGAAATCATTGCCTCTCCAGCGCACGGATGCCGTACCGTAGGAACTGCACATAAGCCCTTGTGAGCAGGCTCTGCGGACAATTTTGCAGATTTCCGCGCGGATCGCCCTCTCATCTGAAGGGTGCGTTACGTTCATAAAGTGTTGGAACGGAACGTTCACGGCTTTCTCGTGCTGGAGGATCTGATCCTCGCTGAGGTATTTAGGCTCTCCCAAAGTCTTGGCGTTCAGGATTGTGCGAGCGCAGAGCTCCAGGGTCTCAAACCTCTGGTAAGCATCAGCGATGTCCTCACCGGCAACCACGACACCGTGGTTCTCCATGATGACGGCCTTGTAGTCCGGGTTCTTCTTGAATTCTGCCACAATTTTCTTTCCCAGAAGCTCGCTTCCAGGGAGGGCATATTCAGCGAATCCGACAGGGCCGCAGGTCGCGCGCGCCTGAGGGATGATGCTCGTGTCCGGAACCTGGTGAACCATACTGAAGGTGACCAGTCCAGGAGGGTGGGCGTGGATCACTGAATGAATATGCGGGTTCATCTTGTAGATGGCCTTGTGGAAAGGGTACTCGGATGAAGGTCTGTGAGGTCCGATGATGGTTCCGTCAGCCTTCACGCACATGATGTCCGCCGGAGTCAGCGAACCTTTGTCAATCGCCGCCGGGGTGATCCACATATCTCCGTTCTCGTCCATGATGGACAGGTTTCCGCCGGAGGTGGTGGTCATCTCGCTGCGATAAATCCTGCCGATGATGATAGCGATCTGCTCGGCCGGATGCATCAGATTTACGTCAAGTTGTTTCATGATATTAATGAATTACATTGGAAGCCGCTTTACTTTGCCTGAAGTCAAGGTCGCTTCCCGGATTTACAATTATGCCAGCATGACCTGCCCTCCCGTCACAGGGATGGCCTGTCCGGTCTCTCCGGTCTGGTCGATGGCGTAGAGGATGGCCTTGCAGACATCCACTGGGTTGCAGCCCTTGCGCATAGGCACCTGGGCGAGATAGTAGTCCTTGACATCCTGCACGGTCTTCGCTCCCGGAACCTTGCCGGCGTTGAGGTACTGGATGAACAGTCCGTTCTCCGGGTTGCTCCACAGCGGGCCGTCGTAGTAGTTGCCAGGGCAGATGCTGTTGACTTTCACCCTGTAAGGGGCGAGCTCAAGCGCGAAGGACTGGGTCAGGCCTATTCCACCGAACTTGCCGCCGGCGTAGGCGAAGTTGGCCTTGCTGCCGCGCAGGCCGCTCTTGCTGTTGACCTGGATGATGTCGGCGAAATATTCAGGATCATATTTCGTCTCGATTTTCATTATGTGCGAGGCGACCTTGGCGCAGAAGAAATAGGCTTCGTAGTTGATCTTGGTGACGAACTCGAAGTTCTCAGGGGTCATCACGTCCAATCCGCCGGCGCGGACAACACCGGCGTTGCTGACAAAAGCGTCAAGCGCGCCGAAGATCAGAATTGTCTCCTTCATCAGGTTCCGGAGGCTCGCCATGTCCGCGACATTTGTCTTTACGAATATGGCCTTGTTGGCTCCAGCCTTCTCGTTGAAGCTGGCGGCGGTCTTCTCCCCGGTCGCCTCGTTGAGGTCGGCCACCACGATGTTGGCTCCCTGGGCCATCAGCTCACGGGCGATGCCCTCTCCGAATCCCTGGGCGGCTCCGGTCACGATGATCGTGCGGCCTTCCACACGGCCTTTGGATGCACTGGAGGCCACCTTGCGGCGGTAATTCTCCACCTCCCAGTTGTCGATGAAGTCGATCCAAGCCCGCTCCATCGGATGCTCTCCGCCGAAGCTCTGCGCATAGAACGCTATCTTCATCGCGTCCGTGAACACATCGGTGATGATCTGTGCGTTCCTGGAGCTGTCTCCCACGGCGATGAGTCCGATTCCTTTGATGAGCAATACCTTAGGCGTGTAGCCTTTCCCGCTTACGAAAGCCTCGATTTCCTCCTCGGCCTGCTTTAAAATCTCTTCATCTGACTCGGCTTCAATGAATATGTACGAGCTCTTGCAGTACACGATGATGTCCGGGGTGAACGGCTTGGCGATCATCTTGAAGTTTCCTTCAATGAAATAATCCACAAGGGCGTTCTTCGTGACTTTCAAGGTCTTGAAGCCTCGGCCGGAGCGGGAAAGCATCTGCCTGATCGCCGGAACGACATCCGTAACAGTCTCCGAGACAGCCGTGTCACCCTCCGGAAGAGCGGCGACCTTGGCCTCAAGTTTTCCAAGGACTTCTGAATATATTCCCTCAATCTCAGCGGTGGTGTCCCCACCCACGAATATTCCATGATTCTGAAGGAATATCACCTGGGGTTCCTTGCCTTTCTCAGCCTTGTAGGCCTTTATCCGGTCATAGACCTTCTTGAAAAGCGTGTAGCCCGGGTCGGTATATTCAATGTAAAGGGCATCTGGGAATATCTCCTTGCACGCGGCCTCGGCGTTCACCGAGCACATCAGGCCGTTGACAAGGGTAGGGTGGAGGTGAACCACGAAGGCGAATCCCATGCAGTTGTGCAGGGATGTCTCCACTGAAGGCCTTCTGTCCTTTGTTATGCAGGCCGCTGCGAGGTCGTTCTTGACTTGCTCCTCGCGGATTGCTGTGTCCTCATTGTAAGCCTTTTCGCCCATCTCGTTCAGAAGGGCTCTGTCAAGGACAGCGAACCCGTCCTCTGTTATAGTAGCGAGGGCGTGGCCGCTGGCCTTCACCCAAAGTCTGTTCTCATCCTTGTAGGAAGTGTTGCCACCTCCGGCGATCACGAACCTGGAGTCCTGTCCGAACTTCCGGGAAATCGCGATAAGGTCTTCAATCTGTTTCATATTCGTGTGTCAATTATGTGTTCTGTTCGCTGAGCTGACATATTCCTAAATGGCTAATGTCTTGCGGATCAGCTCGTCTCCCGCTTCGATGGAGTTCAGCCCAGCCTGGTGTGCGGCCACCGCGCAAGCTCCACGGTAGTTGGTCTCGCGCAGTTTTTCGCTGAGCCCTTCGGCGTTGTCGCGGGTGCGCAGACGGATCGGCTCCAGCGCCGGGGTGTTGTGCTCCGAGCCGAAAGTGACGATGAATCCCTCGTCCTGGAGGTAGCCTGAATATTCCTCAAGCACGGCCGTCGTGTTGCGGGTCGTGATGAATTCCACGGACTTGATTCCGCGCTTTTTCAGCGTGTCGGCGGCCTTTTGCAGATCGCCCTCGAAGTCGGTGAAGTTGCCTTTCGAGTCGTCCGCGAGGAACGGGTAGGTAGGGATTCCGCCGGCGGCCTTGATGATTTGGCAGACTGTCTCCATCGGCAGGAACGCCTTAGGATCCTCAGGCACGAACGCCGCGCCTCCGGCCTTGAGGAGCTTGCTTCGGATCTCGTTCTCCATCGCCGCCTCGTTGTCCGGTGCGGATTTCAGTGGCTGTCCGCCGAAGATTCTCTCGTAGAGGGCGAGCCTGTCCTGGATTTTGTCGGCTTTGGCGTCAACCGCCATCCTGAGAGCCTTCGCAAGGTGACGCTCACGCACCGATCCTCTGGTCAGTTCCTTGACAATATATTTGAAATCAACGTTGAATCCGGCCTTGACCTCATCCAGATGGGCGTTCAGTTTGGCGCACATCCTTTCAACCTGGGCGTTGGACTCAGCCCGTACATCGGCGAGCATCTGAGCCTCTTTGCCGCTGAGTATCACCGGATAGGCCAGTCCCTTTCCGCTCAGGTAGGTGCGTCCCGGGTTGTTCGGGTCGTTCACTCTTAATCCGGCGGCCTGGTCCTCGCTGTTCAGAGAGATGAACTCGATGTTGAACATCGGGTAGAGATGCCTTGCGGCGCATTCGTCATTCCACTCCCTGTAGCCGTCGAGGCTGTAGAAGTCATTGATTCCCACAACTTCGACACCTTCGGCGGCGGCCATATCAAGGGCTTGTCTCACGTCTTTGAAGGCGCTGAAGGAGTACGGTGTGTGCAGATGGGCGTTAACGTCGATTATCGTTTTCATATTCATGAATATTCTTTGTTCAAAGTTAGTAATAATCTTATAAAGGTCATTCTGCAATGCGGATTTTTGAAGCCGTTCGGTCAAATTTGAAATTAATTTGCTAAATTTGTGGAATATGCCACGAAATATTTTCGATAACATAAAACATCTTACAAATGGAAAAGAAACAACAAGGTAACATTTTCGCTATTGTGATTATGTTCTTCCTGTTCGCGATGATCTCATTCGTGACGGGATTCCAGAATCCGTTCGGAGTCATCGTGAAGCAGCAGTTCGCTGCTTCGAACTTTATGTCCCAGCTGGGCAACGCCGCCAACTTCATCGCCTATGCGTTCATGGGTCTGCCAGCTGGTATGATCCTGTCCAAGAAGGGCTACAAGTTCACCGCCCTCGCGGCCGTGACCGTAGGATTTGTCGGAGTCGGCATCACATTCCTTTCAGGAATCGCCGGCAGCTTCGCCGTCTATCTTCTCGGCGCGTTCATCTCTGGTTTCTCAATGTGTATGCTCAACACGGTTGTGAACCCTATGCTCAACACTCTCGGTGGTGGTGGAAACAAGGGTAACCAGCTCATCCAGTGGGGCGGATCCTGCAACTCCTTGAGCGCCACGATCGTGCCCGTGCTCGTGGGTTATCTCATCGGTGACGTTACGAAGGACACCCAGATCGCCGATGCCAATCCGGCGCTCTTCATCGCGATGGGCATTTTCGCTCTGGCGTTCATCATCATCGCGGCCTCGCATATTCCTGAACCTGAGCTTGAGGCGGCTGCTGCTTCCGGAAAGACGCAGCAACTCACCATCGGCGAGAGCGTCAAGGGAGCCCTCTCCTTCAAGCATTTCGTGCTTGGTATCATCGCCATATTCGTCTATGTGGGTGTCGAGGTAGGTATTCCTAACTTCGTGAACCTATACATGACATCCGCCGAGATCGGCATCAGCGCCGCTGTGGCTGGAACAATTGTCGGGATGTACTGGTTCCTCATGCTTTGTGGTCGTCTCGTGGGAGCTTCCGTCGGAGGGAAGGTCTCCAGCCGCGCCATGGTCAGCTTCGTGGGCACTGTCGCCATCATATTCCTTCTTCTTGGAATGTTCCTTGGTGACACGACAACAGTCAAGTTCCCGGCCATCACCTCCCAGCTGTCATTCTCCCTCGCCGAGATTCCGATCGGAGTGATGTTCTTCATCCTCTGCGGACTCTGCACATCCGTGATGTGGGGCGCCATCTTCAACCTTGCCGTCGAGGGTCTCGGCAAGTACACATCTATCGCTTCCGGCCTGTTCATGGTGATGGTTTGCGGTGGTGGAATCCTCCCTCTCATCCAGGGTGCCGTCGCTGACGCCACCAACTATCTGATGAGTTACATCGTTATCATCATCGGTGTCGCCTATATCCTTTGGTACGCCCTCTTCGGCTCTAAAGTAAAGAAAACCGCTTAATTTGAAATCCCGTCCCGGTGGGGTTCTCCACCGGGACTTATCATAGCCAAATATTATGGAACAGAATCTAGTAATAGGAATAGATGTCGGTGGACAGACCACCAAATGCGGGGTTGTTGACGCGCGCGGAACCGTGCTCGCCCAGACAGTCATCCGTTCAGACTCCTACACTACTGTCGAGCCTTACATCGAGGAACTTGCCGCGGCGCTGAAGAAGATCATCACCGATGCCGGTGCCGAAGGGCAGATCCGTGGAATCGGTGTGGGCGCTCCTAACGCCAACTACTACACCGGTGAAGTCGAGAATGCCGTTAACCTTTCTTGGGGAAGAGCTGGTTCGATTCCTTTCGCCAAGATGCTTACCGAAGCGATGGACGGCATCCCTGTGACCCTAACCAACGACGCTAACGCCGCCGCGATGGGTGAGATGACCTACGGTGCCGCGAGAGGTATGAAGAATTTCATCATGATCACCCTCGGAACCGGTGTCGGCAGCGGAATCGTCATCAACGGTGAGATGGTCTATGGCCACGACGGATTCGCCGGCGAGCTCGGCCACACCACGATCGTCCGCCACAACGGCCGTCATTGCAACTGCGGAAGAAACGGTTGCCTTGAGGCCTACTGCTCAGCGATCGGAGTCGCCAAAACCGCCCGCGAGTGGCTGGATATGAGCGATCAGCCATCGGCCCTCCGCAGCCTTGACAGCATCTCCTCAAAGGATGTCTATGAGGCCGCCAAGGAAGGCGATGCCCTTGCCATCAAGATCTTTGAATATACCGGAACCCTCCTCGGCCAGGCTTTCGCCGACTTCATCGCGTTCTCCTCTCCTGAGGCCATCGTTCTCTTCGGCGGTCTCGCCAGAAGCAAGGAGTTCCTCACCGAGCCGATCCTCCGTTCGATGAACGACAACGTTCTCCCTCTCTGGAAGAACAAGGTCCAGCTCGTATATTCCCAGCTCAAGGAGTCCGACGCCGCCATCCTCGGCGCCTCCGCCCTCGCCTGGGAACGATAGCCTTTCCCGATGCGGCATCCGGCCTGGCCTTGAAGCCTTGCTTGGTGCCGTTGAAAGAGCGAGCCTCCCTTCAACCGTGGAGCGTAAACTCTTGTAAATGAATATACTGACGCACCCTCCTTGTGCCTGACATAGGTCTGAGGAGGGTGCGTCATTTTGTTGATCTTCAGTTGCTTGGTCTCCACGGAAATACCGTGCGGCCTTTCGGCGGAAGAATGCGGTATTCTACACTTTTCTGTCAAGAATCTCCTTGTGGAACGGGCCGACACACTTGCTAAATTCGCAACATGAGTTGCGCGAAGATTCTTTTGCTCTTATTAATGGCTTGCGAGAACTGGCTCAAGTGCCACTCTGCAAACTTATTTGCTCTTTTATAAATTACTCTTGCTTTTCCGTGTAATGTATTATAAATTTGTGATATAGTATTGTATATGATCCTATGACCTAGTATATTGTAACATCTAAATGTTGCATAAAACTAAAAATAATTGTATCTTTGTTGTATCACATACAGCACGATACGATTATGC
>OBKV01000370.1_pt1 | contig 39462 bp, 36 predicted proteins | sample 1517301 | NCBI WGS metagenome assembly OBKV01 (sample SAMN04571685, study PRJEB22368) | human gut metagenome | biome: human gut; material: stool | host: Homo sapiens | place: Luxembourg | collected 2012-06-29 | reverse complement strand
TGAAGATTGAAATCGAGGTTCGCAGCTTCGATGAGCTCGACCAGGTATTGAAGCACGGCGGTGTCAACCGTATCATGCTCGATAACTTCTCTGTGCCTGATACCAAGAAGGCTGTTGATTTCATCGCTGGCAAGTATGAGACAGAGTCATCTGGCGGTATCACCTACGATACCATCCGTGACTATGCAGAGCAGGGTGTTGACTTTATCTCTGTAGGTGCCTTGACACACAGTGTGAAGGGTTTGGATATGAGCTTCAAGGCTTGTGATTAATATAAATAAAGGTATATTTTATGAATAAGATTTTTGCTTCAGCCCTGATGGCTGTGGCTATGTTGGGCAGTGTCTCTGAGGCTGAGGCCTGCAGCAACTTCATCGTGGGCAAGAAGGCATCGGTAGATGGTTCGGTGATGTGTTCTTACAGTGCCGACGATTACGGTATGTTCCAGTACCTCTGCCATTATCCTGCGGCTAAGCATGCCAAGGGCGAGATGCGCAAGATTTTCGATTGGGACAGCAACAAGTATCATGGTGAGATTCCTGAGGCTGCCGAGACCTACAACGTAATCGGCAACATCAACGAGTGGCAGGTTACCATCGGCGAGACTACCTATGGTGGTCGTGAGGAGATGGTGGATTCTACCGGTATCATGGACTATGGTTCACTCATCTATGTAGCTCTCCAGCGCAGTAAATCGGCACGCGAGGCTATCAAGGTGATGACCACTCTCGCCAATACCTATGGTTACAACTCTGGCGGTGAGACCTTCACCATCTGCGATCCTAACGAGGCTTGGATCATGGAGATGATGGGTAAGGGTGCCGGTTCCAAGGGTGCTGTATGGGTAGCACTCCGCATTCCGGATGATGCCATCTGTGCACATGCCAACCAGAGCCGCATCGGCAAGTTCAATATGAAGGACAAGAAGAATGTGATGTATGCCAAGGATGTGGTATCTTTTGCCCGCAGCAAGGGCTGGTTCAAGGGCAAGGATGCTGATTTCTCCTGGAAGATGGCGTATGCGAAGCCTGATTTCTCAGGTCGCCGTTTCTGCGATGCCCGTGCCTGGGCGATGCTGAACCACTTCTATGATATGAGTCCTTATCTGGATTGGGCACTCGGCAAGAATCCTGATGCGCAGGATATGCCTCTCTGGGTGGTTCCTAACAAGAAGGTGAGCGTGAAGGATGTTGAGAATGTGATGCGCGATCATTACGAGGGTACTCCTCTTTCTGTAGCCGACGGTTCTGATATCGGTGGCGGTATCTGGGTGATGCCATATCGTCCTACACCATTGATGTACAAGGTGGATGGCAAGCAGTATTTCAACGAGCGTCCTGTCAGCACCCAGCAGAGTGGTTTCGTATTCGTAAGTCAGATGCGTTCATGGTTGCCAAGAGAGATTGGTGGCGTGTTCTGGTTTGCCAATGATGATGCCAACATGGCTGCATTCACTCCTGTATATTGCTCTATGACCGAGCGTCCTGAGTGCTACAATACTCCTGGTGCTGATGCCTTGCATTTCAGCAAGAAGAATGCTTACTGGGTATGCAATATGACCAGCAATATGGTTTATCCTCGTTACAGCCTGATGTTCCCAACCTTGAAGGAGGTTCGTGATAGCTTGGACAGCAGCTATTTCGCTGCTCAGGCAGGTGTTGAGAAGAAGGCTCAGGAGCTTTATGCCCAGAACCCACAGGCTGCTGTGAAGTATCTCAACGACTACAGTGTAGAGAAGGCGCAGCAGATGTTGGGTCGCTGGAACCAGCTTTTCGAGTTCATGGTGGTGAAGTACAATGATATGATCATCAAGCCAACCGATAAGAATGGTACCTTCAAGAAGACTCCATACGGTTTGGGTGCTACTCCAGTTCGTCCTGGTTATCCAGAGAAGTTTGCCAAGCAGCTTGTCAAGCAGAGTGGCGATAAGTTCCTGGTTCCTGAGGAGAAGAAATAATGGTTTTTGATTCTTGAGAATCAAAGATTACGGAAAGTAAAAAGGGTCTATACGCCACCTTTTCATCGTGGCATATAGACCCTTGTCGTTTCCCGTGAGTATGCTAACCTCGACAAAACCAAGACAGCTGCACGAAAGAATTTCTGCTGCACTGGCGGTGATAAATAACTTTACAGATTAAACGTTGCGGAAAAAACTCTTAAGAGAAGCTGCCGTTTTCCTTAAGGAAAAATTAATTTTCCCTTAAGGAAAAAAATAAAAATCCTTAAGGGAAAATTCTCAATCTCTTTTTTCCCCATTTTCCAGGCGTTTTCGTCTGATTCTCTCTTCCTTGAATATTGTTTACACGGATATCTATTTCGTATGTCTCTTCAGGAAGATGCTGTGGTCGATGCAGGCAGGGAGCTCTTCCTTATAGTGAGTAACCATGATCATCGTCTTGTTTTTTCGCTTGCAGAATGCCTCGATGATATCCTTTACCAGGCGGCGGTTTCTGTTGTCAAGACCATGAAGAGGCTCGTCGAGGATGAGGAGCTCAGGATCCTTCACGAAGGCGCGTGCCAGAAGTACCAGGCGCTGCTCGCCACTTGACAGCTTCAGGAAACCACGGTCTTCCAAACCCTCCAGACCGAACACCTTCATCCAGAAACGGCACAGGTCCATATCCTCTTCCTTTGGCTTTACGTAGAGACCCACAGAATCGGTAAGGCCGCTCGCCACGATGCGGATGGCTGGCATATCACGCTGATAGGAACGGTGAAGCTCTGGAGATACATAGCCGATATGCTTCTTGATATCCCAGATGCTCTCGCCACTGCCACGAGGATTGCCGAAGAGGGCAATGTCGCAGGCGTAGCTCTGCGGATTGTCGGCACATACCAGACTGAGCAGGGTACTCTTACCGGCACCGTTCTGTCCGCTCAGCGCCCAGCGCTCACCATTGTTGACCGTCCAGTCGAGATCGTTGAGGATGATGCGCTCGCCATACTGGATGCGAACCTTGTTCATCTTCACCACTTCCTGACTGTGATATTCCCGGTCGCTATATGGCAGGTTGATGATGGCTTGTTCTAATTCTTCGCATAATACGTGGGCAGGGATGGGGTTGCGCTGTGCCAGATATTCTTCCTTGGTAAGCTTAGGATATACCTTCATATCCTTCACTTCTACCACGTGGGTAATGAACTCTGGAATGTCATCGCTCTTGCTCAATACGAGGATGATCTGCAGATGATGCTCGGTGGTGAGTGACTTGAGAAGCTCCTTGAGCTGGTCGCGGGTGTCGGCATCCAAACCGATGAAAGGATTGTCCATAATCAGCACGCGAGGCTCTGAGAAGAGGGTAGAGGCAAGCTTGAACTTGCGGAGCTCTCCACTGCTCAGCAGGATGGTGTATTTGTCAAGCAGGTGGTGCATGTGGAACAGCTCGTAGATGTGCTCCTGCAGCTGTCTGCGCTCCGGAGTATCTTCGCCAGCCATCTGATAAGCCTCTTCCAGCTTATCCTTGACGATAGGCGTGTTCTCATCTATTTCCAGCTGGTTCCAGCGCTGCTGCAGGAAGTAGGTGCGGTCGTTGTCGCCTCCGTAGGTATCACGGAAGGTGATATACTTGATATTGTCGCTCACCAGGGGCTTGGTACTAGGAGAAAAGTCGTAATCAGGATCGTGCATCAACAGCGGGTGTCTGCCCACAAGGATGTCCACGAACATCGACTTACCTCCACCATTGGGACCTACGATAGCGATATGCTCGCCGTCGCATGCCTCGAAGTTAACTGGCTCAGCCATACGCCATTCCGGCATACGGGTTACGCCATTCTGAATACTGATAATCTTTTGCATCTCTCTTATTTTTTATTGATATGTTGCTTGATAACAGGATGATATTTCCGGGCTAGGCTACTTGTGCGTGGTACGGTTGATAGCCGCCAGAAGCTTTGCCTGCGGGCCCGTCATACCTGTACCTTTCTCTATGCGGCTGGCGTTCTTGGTAGCAAAATCCTTCCAGCTGCTATAGTGCTTGTCGCCCGTTTCGGGTCTGCCCATCTGCAGGAAATGGCAGTAGGCAGCGCCCAGGGCATCGGTGGCATCCATGTATTTCGGCATCTCGTCTTCCCGGATGTTGAGCATGCGCTGCAGCATCGCCGCCACCTGCTCCTTGGAAGCCTGACCTTGTCCGGTAATTGCCATCTTGATTTTCAGCGGAGCGTACTCGTGGATGGGTACGTCGTGGTGGATGGCAGCAGCGATAGCCACTCCCTGCGCCCTGCCGAGCTTGAGCATCGACTGCACATTCTTGCCGAAGAAGGGAGCCTCTATCGCCATCTCGTCGGGCAGATAGGAGTCGATGATGCCAGTCACCCGCTCGAAAATCCTGCCGAGGCGCAAGTAGGGATCTTTCTCCTTGCGCATGTCAATGACGCCCATCACCACCAGTTCTGCCTTGTTGCCGATGACGCGTATCACGCCATAGCCCATCACGTTGGTGCCGGGGTCAATGCCCAGGATAATCTTTTCTGTGTTTGATTTCTTCTGAATCATCTGAAGTCCTTATCTTCTGAATCTATCGGTCCATATATGGATTATGAGCCAATTCCTCGCCGATGCTGGTAGCCTCACCGTGGCCTGGCAGCACCTGTGTTTCATCCGGCAACATGCCGAGAAGGCGCAGGCTGTTGATGATGCGGAACATGCTGCCGCCAGGAAAATCGGTTCTGCCGATTGAACTCTTGAAGAGAGTATCGCCCGAGAAGAGTACGTGCTCTGCCTCGCAATAGAAGCATACGGAGCCGTTGCTGTGGCCCGGAGTTTCGATGATGGTGAATTCGTGATTGCCGAACTTGATTACCTCATCTTCCTCAAAGAAATGACCGATAGGAGGGAAGTGGGTGTCGAGCTGCATCTGGTAGAATGTCTCTGCCTGATGAGCCAGACCCTTCATCAGCTTCTCATCGCCCTGTGCCACTTCCGGCTTCAGTCCGAACTCCTGGTAGATGGTATCGTTGCCGAAATTGTGGTCGAGATGACCATGGGTAACGAGGAGATGATCAGGCTTCAGATTGTTCTTTCTGATATACTCGGTAATCGCCTTGCGTTCTTCTGGATAGAAGGCGCCGCAATCTATGATGACGCACTCGAGGGTGTCATCGCTGACCACGTAGCAGTTTTCCTGCAACATGTTGACTTGGAATCTTTCGATATGTAGCATTTTACTTTTTTACTTTGAACTTTGAATATTGAACTTTGAACTTTATGATTAGTGAAGCTGATGAATTTCACTCCTATGCAGGAACATAAACCAGCTGCTTGTCCTGGCTGAACCACTCCTCATCGAAGAAGGTGCTGAGAGGGGTGATTTCTGAAATCTTATAATACTGCTTGAGCTCTTCCTTCAGATTGCCGCCCTTGAGGCAGAGCAAACCGTTGGGTAGGGCATTCTGACCAGCCTTCTTGAAGTTCTTCTTGATGATCTTCATCAGGTCGGGCAACTGCATCACGGCACGGCTTACCACGAAGTCGTACTTGCCTTTCTCGTCCTCGCCGCGCAGGTGTTCAGCCACCAGGTTCTTGAGTCCGATAGCGCCAGCCACCTCATTGCACACCTTAATCTTCTTGCCGGTGCCGTCGATGAGCTTGAACTTGCACTCAGGGAAGAGGATGGCGAGCGGGATGCCCGGAAAACCACCGCCGCATCCGAAGTCGAGAATCTCTGAACCCGGGCGGAAGTTGATCGCCTTGGCAATAGCCAGAGAGTGGAGCACATGGTGCTCGTAGAGGTTGTCGATATCCTTGCGGCTGATGACATTGATCTTGGCATTCCAATCGCGATACAGACCATCGAGGGCAGCGAACTGCTTCTTCTGCTCGTCGGTAAGGTGAGGGAAATATTTCTCTATGATATTCATGCTATCTTGTTTTTGTTTCTTTCTATCTATAATAGTTAATGTATATACTTTATTTATTTAATGTATATAAACTGATGCAAAGGTAGTGCAAATTGTAGATAAAACAAAATAAAATTAGCTTTTTTTGTATATTTAGTAGTTATTTCGGGGCTAGTTAGCAAAAAAATGTGTAACTTTGCACCCGAAAAAGATGTTAGATAGTATTTATTTAATATAAAAAGTAATGATAAAAGCAGCATTATTCGACTTAGACGGCGTGGTTTTCGATACCGAAAGCCAGTATTCCGTTTTCTGGGGAATGATAGGCAGGGAGTATCATCCGGAGATGCCTGACTTTGCGCTTCGCATCAAGGGACAGACCCTGGTTCAGATCTACGACAAGTACTTCTCTGATGATGCCACATTCGCTCATATTGATGGATACACCGATTGCAAGTCGGAACAGGCTAAGATAACAGCCCGGCTCGATGAATTCGAGCTGAATATGTCGTTTCCTTACATTCCCGGATTTGAAACTTTCCTGAAAGACGTAAAGGCGCATGGTGTGAAGTGCGCTGTGGTGACGAGCAGCAATCTGCAGAAGATGGAGCAGGTGTATAAGCATCATCCTGAGTTCAAGACCTATTTTGACCGCGTGCTCACCAGCGAAGATTTTGCCAAAAGCAAGCCGGATCCTGACTGTTATCTCAAGGGTGCTGCCTGTTTCGGAGCAAAGCCGGAGGAATGCGTGGGGCTGGAGGACAGCTTCAACGGACTGAAGGCCGTGAGAGCTTCGGGTGCATTTACCCTCGGACTCGCTACTACCAATTCTGCTGAGAGCATCCAGCCATACAGCGACTATGTGATAGCCGATTACGATGGATTCGGATACGATGACCTGGAGAAGATTGTAGAAAGGATAATCAGAAAATAGATAATCTGAGAAAGGATAATCAGGAAAATAGACTGATAAGAATAATACTTTTTAGTAAACACAATTATATGGGATATTTATCTACAGACAAAAAGAAAATCACAACCAAGACCTACGCCGAAATGAAGGCGGCAGGTGAGAAGGTTACGATGCTTACTGCCTACGATTTCACTACCGCAGGCATCATCGATGCTGCTGGCATCGATACCATCCTGATAGGTGATTCGGCTAGCAATGTGATGGCTGGAAATGCTGATACATTGCCTGTCACCGTAGATCAGATGATTTACCACGCACGCAGTGTGGCCCGCGCCTGCAATCATGCACTCGTGCTCTGTGATATGCCTTTCGGCAGCTATCAGGTTTGCAAGGAAGATGCCTTGCGCAATGCGTGCCGAATGATGAAGGAGACGGGCGTGGATGCGCTGAAGCTGGAAGGTGGTGTGGAAATCCTGGATACTGTTCAGGCACTCATCAATGCCGGTATTCCTGTTTGCGGCCATCTCGGACTTACTCCTCAGAGCGTGAACAAGTTTGGTGGTTATGGCATCCGTGCCAAGGAAGATGCAGAGGCTGAGAAGCTGGTCAGCGATGCTAAAGCACTGGATAAGGCTGGCTGCTTTGCCATCGTTCTGGAGAAAGTTCCTGCCAAACTGGCGGCTGAAGTTTCACGTCAGGTAAACGCTGTAACTATCGGTATTGGAGCTGGTAACGGTTGTGATGGACAGGTTTTGGTTTATGCTGATGCGCTCGGTATGACCCAGGGCTTCAAGCCAAAATTCCTGCGCCATTTTGCCCAGGTAGGCGAGGAGATGCAGAAGGGAGTAAAGGCTTATATCGATGCCGTGAAGAGCGTAGAGTATCCAAGCGCAGAAGAGAGCTACTAAGATGGATACGCAAAATACCCCGGTGCATTTTAATCTGTGGCACCGTGACTTCTGGTGTCTCTGCTTCGCCAATCTCTTCCTGATGACGAGCATCTATATGCTCCTCCTGAGCATACCTTATTTTATGGCTAAGGAGGGATATTCCGTTACTCAGATGGGCGTGGTTTATGCTGCTTATGGCTTGGGCATCTTTCTTTTGGGTGGCTTCTGCTCCTATCTGGTGCAGCGCTATCGTCGCAATAGGGTATGCCAGATATCCATCCTGGGTGTGGCTGTCAGTCTCGTCGTTCTTTATTATCTGGAAACCTTCTGGAACATCAAGGTGGGCTTCGAGATGCTGGTGGCGATGCGTCTGATTCAGGGCGCTTTCCTGGGCTTGGCAGAGATGTCGCTGGCGAGTACGCTGATTATCGATACCTGTGAATCTTTCCTGCGTACGGAGGCGAATTATATCACCTCCTGGTTTGCCCGCTTTTCTATTGCGGTAGGTCCTTTGCTGTCGCTTCTGGTCTATGATGTCTTCAGTATGAAAGTCGTTTTTCCGGTAGCCTCAGTATTGGCATTGGTTGCCTTGGTGCTGGTTTCCAGAGTGAAGTTCCCGTTCAAGGCTCCGTCAGAAAACGTGTCACTCATCAGCAGCGACCGCTTTTTCCTGCCTCAGGGATTTCCGCTGTTCATCAATATTGTATGTATCATGGTGATACCGGGCTTCTATCTGTCGCTGCCTCATTCTCTCACCGTCTATGCGATGTTTTTTTGCGGACTGTTTCTGGCATTGGTGGCAGAGAAATACGTTTTTGCTGATGCAGAGCTGAAGAGTCAGGTAATCGTGGGACTGATATTGATCGCGGCAGCAGAATTTGTTTCTTTAAGCGATCAGGATTTTGCCGAAGAGATGCTTGTACCTGCCTTGCTTGCCTTGGGAGTGGGTATCATCGGAAGCCGATTCCTGCTTTTCTACATCAAGCTTGCCAAGCATTGCCAGCGTGGCACCAGTATGAGCTCCTTCTTCCTGGCGTGGGAACTGGGGTTGAGCTTAGGAATCGGATTGGGTTTCTGGCTGGTGAAGGATTTGTATCCGAAGGGTCTTGGTATGGATCCGGTGATCTTGAATCCTGTGTATAAGGAACTTCTGTATCCGGCTTTCGGATTGACAGTGGTTTCTCTCCTGATGTATAATTTCCTAGTACATCCATGGTATATGAAGCATCGCAATCGCTGATGCTTCGTGTGCCTGCTTTATTAAAAGTTTCTAAAAATAGCGTTTGTGAAACTTTTTTAATATAATTTAGTTAGCTTTATTCGCTTTTGTGCTCATAATTGAGTACTTTTGCGTTTGATTTGAGGACGGAGGGCATTTTGGAAGTGCCCTTTGTTCAGTTTTTAGAATGAATTAAACGTAAAATTGATAATAAGATTATGGCAGAAGCTATTGATATCCGTGAGTTGAATATCCGGATTGAACAACAGAGTCAGTTCGTTACCAACCTGGTAATGGGCATGAACAAGGTCATCGTAGGTCAGAAGCACCTCGTTGACTGTCTCCTTATCGGTCTTCTCTCTGATGGTCACATTCTCCTGGAAGGTGTACCGGGTCTGGCGAAGACTCTTGCAATCAAAACATTGTCACAGTTGATTAGTGCAGACTATAGCCGCATACAGTTTACACCCGATTTGTTGCCTGCCGACGTAATCGGTACGCAGATCTATTCGCAGAAGGATGAAGCCTTCCATGTGAAGCGTGGACCTGTGTTTGCCAACTTCGTCCTGGCGGATGAGATCAACCGTGCTCCAGCCAAGGTGCAGAGTGCCTTGCTTGAGGCGATGCAGGAACATCAGGTAACCATCGGCGAGCAGACTTTCCATTTGCCTAATCCCTTCCTGGTGATGGCTACCCAGAACCCGGTGGAGCAGGAGGGTACCTATCAGTTGCCTGAGGCTCAGGTGGACCGTTTCCTCCTCAAGGTTATCATCGATTATCCTACCATCGAAGAAGAGAAGCTCATCATCCGTGAGAACATCCAGGGCGGTCTGCCTACCGTGACTCCGGTTACTACAGCCGAGGAAATCCTGAAGGCTCGCAGCATCGTCAACGAGGTGTATATCGATGAGAAGATTGAGCAGTATATTGCCGACATCGTCTTCGCTACCCGTTATCCAGACCGTTACGGCCTGGGCGAATTGAAGGATATGATTACCTTTGGCGGCAGTCCTCGTGCCAGCATCTCACTTGCCAAGGCAGCCAGAGCCTACGCCTTCATCAAGCACCGTGGTTACGTGATTCCTGAGGATGTACGTGCCGTGGCTCACGATGTACTCCGCCATCGCATCGGCCTCTCTTACGAGGCAGAGGCAAGCGAAATCACCAGCGAGGAAATCGTCAGCCGTATCATTAACAAGGTGGAAGTGCCTTGATGAACTAAGTGAAAAGTGAAGAATTCACTTGCTTCACTAATCATAAAGTTCAATGTTCAAAATTCAAAGTTCAAAGTAAATTAAGTTGGATACACAAGATATCTTAAAGAAAGTTCGGAAGATCGAGATCAAGACTCGCGGATTGAGCCAGAACATCTTCGCCGGCCAGTATCATTCTGCCTTCAAGGGTAGGGGAATGGCCTTTGCCGAGGTGCGCGAATATCAGTATGGCGACGACGTGAGAGACATCGACTGGAATGTGACGGCTCGCTTCCATCGCCCTTTCGTCAAGGTCTTTGAAGAAGAGCGAGAGCTTACCGTGATGCTGATGGTGGATGTGAGCGGTTCGCTCGATTTCGGTACCATGCGCCAGATGAAGCGCAACCTGGCTACCGAGATAGCAGCAACCCTTGCCTTCAGTGCCATCCAGAACAACGACAAGATAGGTGTCATCTTCTTTTCCGACAGAATAGAGAAATATATCCCTCCCAAGAAGGGACGCAAGCATATCCTCTACATCATTCGTGAGATGCTCGACTTTCATCCCGAGAGTCAGCGTACAGATATCGGATGTGCCCTGGAATACTTCACGAGGGTGATGAAACGCCATTGTACGGCTTTCGTCATCAGCGACTTCTACGATAGCAAGGACTATCAGCACCAGCTGCAGATAGCCAACCAGAAGCACGATGTGGTGGGAATACAGGTGTATGATCCACGTGCCAAGCAGCTGCCCGACGTGGGACTGCTCAAGGTGATGGATGCCGAGACGGGACACGAGATGTATATCGATACCAGTTCGAAGAAATTGAGAGTAGCTCACACCCAAAACTGGTTGCGACAGCAGGAGAATCTGCGACAGCTCTTTGCCAAGAGCAAGGTAGATTGGACTTCGGTAGCCACCAACGAGGACTTCTCGAAGGCGCTCCTGATGCTGTTCAAACAGAGAGGCTAAAGTAAGATAACATGAAAATAAAGAATATCATATTGACGATGGCGCTGATGGGTTGCTCTACGCTGGCTTTCGGTCAGACCGTGGAGCAGCGCATGGATTCCCTGCAGCTGCTTATCGGACAGCAGACCATCCTGCACCTCAAGGCTACAGCCCGGAAGGGTGCCAGAATCGTGCTGCCATCCTTCAAGCCTCAGGACCAGATTGTACCTGGTGTAGAGGTGGTGGAGCAGAGCAAGGGCGACACGATGCAGATGGGTGATGACCGCATCCAGGTGAGCCGCGACTATACGCTTACCTCTTTCGATGAGAAGGTGTATGTGGTTCCTGCACTCGATGTGAAGATTGACGGCAAGAGCTGTCACGGAAATCCATTGGCGCTGAAGGTGCTCACCGTTCCGGTAGATACGGTGCATCCTAACCAGTTCTATCCGGCAAAGGGTGTACAGGATAATCCTTTCGAGTGGAGTGAGTGGAACTTCGCCTTCTGGTTGAGCCTGCTGATGATTATCATCTGTGGTGCAATGATTTATCTCCGTAATCGTCTGAAGAAGAACAAGCCTATCATCGCCCGCATCCGCATCGTGAAGAGGGTGCCTGCCCATGAGAAGGCGCTGCGTGAAATCAATGACATCAAGCATCATCATACCAGCGCCAGCCAGGAGACTCAGAAAGAGTACTACACCCAGTTGACCAATACGCTGCGTGCCTATATCGTGAGCCGCTTCGGATTCAATGCGATGGAGATGACCAGTGGAGAAATCATCGAGCACCTGCGTGCTTCGGGCGACCAGAAGATGATAGACGAGCTGAGAATGCTCTTCTCCACCGCCGACCTGGTGAAGTTTGCCAAGTACGAGATTCCGATGAACGAGAACGATGCCAACCTGGTGAATGCCATCAACTTCATCGACCGGACGAAGACCGATGAGCAGCCTAAGGAGGAGAAGATCGTTCCAACGCTCAGCACCGAAGACCAGAAGTCGCAGCAGCAGCGCCGACTCATCAAGACCCTGCTCTGGGTGGGCGGCATCAGCGTAGTTGCCATCTTCGGCTACATCGTTTATCAGGTAGCGATGCTCGTGATGTAAATGTCATCAGGCTCAGAAATCCAGAGCTGGTGATGTAAACAATAAAAAGAAATTAAGAAATGGAATTTGCAAGTAAAGCATATTTTCTGCTGCTCCTGCTGCTGATACCTTATATATTATGGTATTTCCTGGGCAGGAAGAAGAGCGAGCCTACGATGCGCATGAGTGATACACGAATCTATCAGTATGCTCCGAAGAGCATGCGCGTTAGGCTCATCCATCTGCCGATGGTGCTGAGATGCATCTGCTTCGTGCTCATCGTCATAGCTATGGCCCGTCCGCAGACCCACTATTCCTGGGACAACAAGACCGTAGAAGGTATCGATATAATGCTTGCCATGGACGTATCAACCTCTATGCTTGCCGAGGACCTGAAGCCAAACCGTATGGAGGCGGCGAAGGATGTTGCCACAGAGTTTATCTCAGGCCGTCCTACTGACAATATCGGACTCACCATCTTTGCCGGAGAGGCTTTCACGCAGTGTCCGATGACTACCGATCATGCCAGTCTGCTCAGACTCCTGCATGACACCCGCACTGATATTGCGGCTCGCGGACTCATCGACGACGGTACCGCTGTGGGTATGGGACTTGCCAACGCCGTGACCCGACTCAAGGATTCCAAGGCAAAGAGCAAGGTGGTGATCCTGCTCACCGACGGTAGTAACAACATGGGTGACATCTCGCCTATGACCGCTGCCGAGATAGCCAAGAGCTACGGCATCAGAGTCTATACCATCGGAGTGGGAACCAACAAGGTGGCGCCTTATCCGATGCCTGTGGCAGGAGGCGTACAGTATGTCAATATCCCGGTGGAAATCGATACCCAGACGCTGCGCGACATCGCTCAGACCACCGATGGAAACTTCTATCGTGCTACGAGTACTGCCGAGTTGAAGAAAATCTACAAGGACATCGACAAATTGGAGAAGTCTAAGTTTAATGTGAAGCATTTTGCCAAGCGTTATGAGGCCTATCAGCCTTTTGCCCTGGGTGCACTCCTGGTACTGCTCCTGGAGATATTGCTCCGCCTCACTTGGTTCAGAAGAATTCCTTGATGAAAGAGGAGTTTAGACTATATAGATTATAACATCATATAAATATGTTAAGATTTGAAGATCCTACGTTTCTCTGGCTGCTCTGGCTGATACCGGTGCTCATACTGGTTCGTCTGGTAGGCTGGAGAAGGCGAAAGGCTAAGCTGAAAAGATTGGGCGATCCGGAACTGCTCAAGCAGTTGATGCCCAACATATCCAAATACCGTCCTACGGTGAAGTTTGTGCTGATGCTTGCAGCCTTGGCACTCGTCATCGTGATGGTGGCTCGCCCTCAGATGGGAAGCAAGATTTCTCACGACAAGCGTAATGGCATCGAGACGATGATCTGTCTCGATATCTCCAATTCCATGCTTGCTGAGGATGTGGCTCCTTCCCGTCTCGACAAGAGCAAGATGCTGATAGAGAATCTGGTAGATAACTTCAGCAACGATAAGATCGGACTGATTGTCTTTGCAGGCGATGCCTTCGTGCAGTTACCTATCACCAGTGATTATGTATCGGCAAAGATGTTCCTGCAGAATATCACCCCGGGGCTGATCCAGACTCAGGGTACCAATATCGGCGATGCCATCTCGCTTGCCACCAAGAGTTTTACCCAGCAGGACAATGTGGGTAGAGCCATCATCGTGATTACCGATGGTGAGAACCATGAGGATGGTGCCAAGGAGGCAGCCGAGATTGCCCAGAAGAAGGGCATCAACGTGTTTATCCTCGGTATCGGTAATACCAAGGGTGCTCCTATCCCGATGGGCGATGGCTCTTATCTGAAGGATCACGCAGGCAATACCGTGATGACTGCCCTCAACGAGCAGATGTGCCGCGAATTGGCGCAGGCAGGCAAGGGTCAGTATATCCATGTGGATAATACGAGTGATGCAGAAAAGGCATTGAATGATGACCTTACCAAGTTACAGAAGGGAGATATGACCAGCGTGATATACAGTGCCTATGATGAACAGTTTCAGGCTGTGGGCATTCTCATCATCCTCCTGCTCATCATCGAGGTCTGCATGCTGGAAGTAAAGAATCCGTTGCTCAGGAACATCAAGTTCTTCAAAAGGGATTCCTTGAAGCTGCCGAAATAAAGCAGCTTCATAAGTCTGGGCTGTCACCTATTCGCCCTGAAAGGGCAGAAGCTCTTAGCCCAGGGCATCGCCCTGGGTAAAGCGAGTAGTAGCAAGGCGCCCTGAAAGGGCAAAAGCTTTAAAATATAGATGTAAAAATGAAGTATATACATTATATAATAGTAACAGTGGTAATGTTGCTGGTGGGTACGGCACAAGCCGGAGCCCAGACTGATCGCAACCTGATCCGTCAGGGCAATCGTGCCTTCAAATCTCAGAAATGGGCAGTGGCAGAAACCCAATATCGCAAGGCTATCTCCAAGAATCAGAAGAATCCACAGGCGATATACAATCTTGGTTGTGCGCTCATGGCGCAGCAGAAAGACTCCATGGCGATACAGCAGTTTACCAATGCTGCCCAGTTGGAAACCAACCGCCTCCGCCGTGCTGCCAGCTATCACAACATGGGCGTAATCATGCAGAACCACCATGAATATGCCCAGGCCATCGAATACTACAAGATGGCGCTGAGATGCAATCCACAGGACAATGAGACCCGTTATAATCTTGCCCTCTGCAAGAAGTTGCTCAAGAACAATCCGCAAAACAAGGACAAGAACAAAGACAACAAGGATAAGAACAAGGACAAGAACAAGAAGGATCAGAATAAGGACAAGAACAAAGACAACAAGGATAAAAACGACGATAAGAATAATAAGAATAACAAGAACAAGAATAAGAATAACAAGAATAATCAGAACCAAAACCAGCCGAACCAGGACAATATGAGCCGCGAGAATGCCGAGCAGCTCCTGAATGCCGCCGTTCAGCAGGAGCAAGCCACCAAGCGCAAGTTGCAGAAGGCGATGAGCCAGCCACGCAGAAAGGCTTACGACAAGAATTGGTAAAAGATTAGATAAGATAAAAATACGGTTTACATATAATATTTAGCTATTATTTAAGATACGATATGAAAAGAATAGGTTGGTATATGATATTGCTGATATGCTTGCTAGGCTACCAGGTGCATGCGGTGGCCCAGCATATCTCCGTGTCGGCTCCATCGCACGTAGCGGCTGGAGAAAACTTCCGTGTCGCCTATACCATCAACACCCGTGATGTAGAGGAATTCAGAATGGGTGCAGTGCAGGATGGACTCGAAGTCATCGCAGGCCCTTACACATCCTCGCAATCCAGTTATCAGATGATCAACGGACATACCTCGTCCTCTTCATCTGTAACCATCACCTACACCCTTTATGCGGCAAAGAATGGTACCTTCAACATAGGTGCTTCCCACGCTATCGTGGGGGGTAGGAGCCTGGCTTCTCGCGCTGTGAAGATTACGGTGTCGGGTCACGCCCAGCATACCAACGGCGCTCCTAGCATGCACGGACAGAATAGCTACGACCAACCTCGTATGCGTACCGCAGGCTCTGCCATCTCAGGCAGCGACCTCTTCATCAAGGTGTCTGCCAACAAGAAGAGAGTACACGAGCAGGAACCTATCCTGCTTACCTACAAGGTATATACACAGGTGGAACTCACCCAGCTGGAAGGCAAGATGCCAGACCTGAAGGGATTCCACAACCAGGAAGTACCTCTGCCACAGCAGAAGACCTTTCATACCGAAATGGTGAACGGCCGTCCTTACAAGTGTGTCACCTGGAGCCAGTATGTGATGTATCCTCAGATGACCGGTAAGCTGGAGATACCTGCCATCACCTTCAAGGGCATCGTGGTACAGCAGAACCGCAATGTCGATCCTATGGAGGCCTTCTTCAATGGCGGCTCCGGATATGTAGAGGTAAAGAAGGACATCAAGGCTCCGGGTATCACCCTGCAGGTAGATCCGTTGCCTCAGCGCCCTGCCAACTTCTCGGGTGGAGTAGGTAAGTTCAATATCTCTGCTTGTCTTGACAAGAAGGAAATCAAGGCAGGCGAACCGATCACGCTCCGTGTGATTGTGGGAGGTATCGGAAACCTCAAGTTGCTGAAGCAGCCAGTAGTGAATTTCCCGAAGGATTTCGACAAGTATGATGCCAAGGTAACAGATAAGACCCGACTCACCGCCAATGGAGTGGAGGGTAATATGATCTACGATTTCCTGGCTGTTCCTCGCAATCAGGGCAGCTATACCATTCCAGCCGTGGAGTTCACCTATTATGATACCAGCAAGAATGCGTATAAGACCATCAAGACCCAACCTTTCACTCTGAACGTGGAGAAGGGAGATGGATCAACGTCCGAGTCGGCTGACTATACCAGCAAGGACAAGGATATCCATACCATCATGTTGGGCAAGACCTCACAGCATCAGGCAGATGATATGTTCTTCGGAAGCTTCGGCTACTGGACCAGTCTGCTCATTCCGCTCATCGCCTTCTTCGTGCTGCTGGTGGTATTCCACCGCAGAGCCATCGAGAATGCCGACATCGTGAAGAAGCGCTCCAACAAGGCGGGCAAGATAGCCACCAAGCGTCTGCGCATGGCCAACAAGCTGATGCTGCAGGGCAAGCAGGGTGAGTTCTACGATGAGGTGATGCGTGCCCTCTGGGGATATATGAGCTACAAGCTGAACATGCCGGTAGAGCAGCTCTCTCGTGAGAATATCCGTGAGAAACTCTTCGCCCACGATGTGGACGATGTTATAATACAGAAGTTTACTTCCGCTCTCGATGAGTGCGAGTTCGAGCGTTATGCTCCAGGCGATCCTGCCGGCAATATGAACCGTACCTTCGAATCAGCAATGACAGCGATTATGGAAATAGAAAATGCAATCAATGCGGCTCGCAAGAACGCCAAGAAGCATCCTGCCGGATATTCCTTCGTATGGCTGCTCCTGGCGATGCTGGGCTTCGGCGCTTCTCCTGTATCGGCAATCACCAAGAACAATGCCGATACGGAATACCAGAAGGGCAACTACCAGCAGGCTATCCGCGACTACGAAGAGCTGCTCAAGAATGGTGCCTCTGCCGAGATTTACTACAATCTCGGCAATGCCTACTATCGTACAGACAATATCACCAAGGCGGTGCTCAACTATGAACGTGCCCGCCTGCTCTCGCCTGGAGATGAGGACATCAACTTCAATCTCCAGTTTGCACGCAGCAAGACCATTGACAAGATTACACCGGTAAGCGAAATGTTCTTTGTTACCTGGTATAAGGCGCTGGTCAACTTTACGAGTGTAGATAACTGGGCGAAGACTGGTATCATCTCCATCATCATGGCGCTGCTGCTCGTGCTGCTCTATCTCTTCGGTCCGCACATCCTGATGCGCAAGATCGGCTTCTTTGGCGGTATCGGCTTCTTCCTCGTCTTCCTGCTGAGCAATCTCTTTGCCTATCAGCAGAAGCAGGCGCTCGACAACCGCAAGGGTGCCATCATCATCTCACCTTCCGTGAACATCAAGAAGACGCCTGCCAAGACCAGTACCGATCAGTTTGTACTCCACGAGGGTACCCGTGTAGATATCATCGACAAGGGTATGACCGACTGGCGTGGCATCCGCGTAGGCGATGGAAGAGAAGGATGGATCGAGACCAAGCATCTCGAGGAAATCTAGGAGAATGAAGTGGATGGAGCGTCAGACACTGATATCATTCTACATTCAACATTAAATATAAAACAATAAGTAAATGGATTTTAGTTCGATACAAGATATTGACTTTCATATACTGCAGTGGTTCAACGGCAGTAACAATGTGATTCTCGACCAGTTGGTGATGGCACTTACTTCGGGTTTCACTTGGATACCGCTCTATCTTGTACTCTTTATCATCGTGATGCGCAATAATGAGACAGTCGGGCAGATTGGTCTTATTGTAGGCTGCGCATTCCTGTGCATCCTTTTTGCAGATGGCATTGCCGAGGGAATCATCAAACCGCTGGCGGCCAGATGGCGACCTTCCAACGATCCGCTGGTAAAATATTCCGTACAGGTAGTGGATAATCTTCGTCTGAAGGACTACAGTTTCTGTTCGGCGCATGCAGCCAATACCATGGCGATAGCCGTGTTCTTCTCGCTGCTTGTAAGGAGCAGGCTGCTCACCTTCACCCTGGTAGCATGGTCGCTGGTGAACTGCTGGACCCGCCTCTATCTGGGCGTTCATTATCCGCTGGACATCGTATGCGGCATGCTGCTGGGCATGGTGGTTGGTACGCTGGTATATCTTTTCTTCCATCGTATGTACCGGCGTATGTCACCGGAAATCAAGTATGTTTCGAATCAATATACCAGTACGGGATATGATTGCGATGACATCGATATGATTATGACCGTTCTGATGCTCACCCTCGTATATGTCATCCTGCGTGCCGTCGTTCTGATGACGGGATTATAATAGTAGTATAATAGCCTTTTCTGAAAAAAGGCAAATCATAAAGTTCAAAGTTCAAAGCTCAAAGTTCAAAGTAAATAATGGATACAAAACATATTAAGATAAGCGATTATAATTACGATTTGCCAGATGAGCGCATCGCCAAGTTTCCTATCTCACAGCGCGACCACAGTAAACTGCTGGTCTATAAGCATGGCGAGGTAAGCGACGATGTGTTCTTCCATCTTCCCGACTATCTGCCAAAGGGTGCCATGATGGTATTCAATAATACCAAGGTAATCCAGGCGCGCATGCATTTCCGCAAGGAGACGGGAGCACTCATCGAGGTGTTCCTGATGGAACCTGCTGCACCTACCGACTATGAGCTGATGTTCCAGACATCGGGTCACTGCTCATGGCTCTGTATGATTGGTAACCTGAAGAAATGGAAAGAGGGAAGCCTGAAGCGAGACTTCGAGATTAAGGGGCATCAGCTTACTCTCTCTGCTACCATGCGCCGTGGAGATGCCCTCAGTGTAGAGGCTTCAGAGATGGTAGCCAAGGGGGGTGGCACCAACTATTGGGTGGATTTCGACTGGGACAACGAGCATGTTTCCTTTGCCGAGATTCTCGAGGTAGTGGGAGAGTTGCCTATCCCTCCTTATCTGAACCGCAAGACTGAAGAAAGTGACAAGACCACTTATCAGACTGTATATTCCAAGATCAAGGGTAGCGTGGCTGCCCCAACAGCCGGTCTGCATTTCACCGATGAGGTGCTCCAGGACTTGGATGCGCATGGCATCGACCGTGAAGAGGTAACCCTTCATGTAGGAGCGGGAACCTTCAAGCCGGTGAAGAGTCTTGAGATAGAAGGTCATCAGATGCATACCGAATATATCGTGGTTCATCGTCGCAGTCTGGAGAAGCTCATCAAGCACGAGTGCCAGGTTATCGCCGTGGGAACCACCAGCGTGCGCACCATCGAGAGTCTCTACTATATGGGAGTGCATCTCATCAAGCATCCTGAGGCAAGTGAAGAGGACCTGCATGTAAAACAGTGGGATCCATACGAGCTGTCGGCAGATGGCAATCTGGTGGATGGCATCAGTCCGGTGCAGGCTATCCAGGCAATCGTCGATTACCTCGACCGCAACGGATTGGAAGCCCTTCACTCCAGCACGCAGATCATCATCGCTCCAGGTTATACCTATAAGATAGTGAAGATGCTGGTAACCAATTTCCATCAGCCTCAGAGCACCCTGCTTCTCCTGGTGAGTGCCTTCCTGCATGGTGATTGGAAGAAGGTATATGATTATGCCCTCTCTCATGATTTCCGCTTCCTGAGCTATGGAGATTCCTCCCTGCTCATTCCGTAAGGAGAAGAAGTCAGAGCAATAACAGAACTGCTAATCATAAAGTTCAAAGTTCAAAATTCAAAGTTCAAAGTAAAATAGTATGATTTCAGTAGAAGGACTGAAAGTAGAGTTTGGCGTAAAGCCACTTTTCAATGATGTAAGCTTCGTAATCAACGACCGCGACCGCATTGCCCTGGTAGGTAAGAACGGTGCCGGCAAATCTACGATGCTGAAGATTCTCTGTGGCTTGCAGAAGCCAACCTCCGGTGTGGTGGCTATCCCTAATGAAACCACCATCGGCTATCTGCCTCAGGTGATGAAACTGCAGGATGATACCACCGTGAAGCAGGAAACCCGCAAGGCTTTCGCCCACAATACCGAGATGAAGGCGCGCCTCGACAAGATGCAGCAGGAAATGGCTGACCGCACTGACTACGAGAGCGAGAGCTATGCCCAGCTGGTGGAGAAGTTCACCCAGGAGCACGAGCGCTACATGATGATGGGCGGTGAAAACTACGAGGCGGAAATAGAGCGCACGCTGAGCGGTCTGGGTTTCACCCGTGAAGACTTCGACCGTCCTACCCGAGAGTTCTCTGGTGGATGGCGTATGCGTATCGAGTTGGCAAAGATCCTGCTCCAGAAGCCTGATGTACTCCTCCTCGATGAGCCTACCAACCATCTTGATATCGAGAGTATCCAGTGGCTGGAGCAGTTCCTGGCTCAGAGTGCCAAGGCGGTGGTGCTGGTAAGTCACGACCGTGCCTTTATCAATAATGTAACCAACCGCACCCTGGAGATTACCTGCGGAAGGGTAGAGGATTACAAGGTGAAATACGATGAGTATGTGGTTCTTCGTGCCGAGCGCCGCGAGCAGCAGCTCCGCGCTTACGAAAACCAGCAGAAGGAAATAGCCGATATCAAGGACTTCATCGAGCGATTCCGCTATAAGCCAACCAAGGCTGTACAGGTGCAGAGCCGCATCAAGCAGTTGGAGAAAATCGTTCCTATCGAGGTGGACGAGGTGGATACCAAGCAGATGCATCTCAAGTTCCCTCCTTGTCTCCGCAGCGGCGATTATCCTGTCATCTGCGATGAGGTGAGAAAGGATTATGGCGATCATACCGTCTTCGACCATGTGACCCTTACCATCAAGCGTGGCGAGAAAGTGGCATTCGTAGGTAAGAACGGCGAGGGTAAATCTACTCTGGTGAAGTGTATCATGGGCGAGATTCCTTTTACGGGCAATCTCAAGATTGGTCATAACGTGCAGATAGGTTATTTCGCACAGAACCAGGCACAGCTGCTAGATGAGAACCTTACCATCTTCCAGACCATCGACAATGTGGCTACCGGCGAGATGCGTCTCAAGGTGAACGATCTGCTGGGTGCCTTTATGTTTGGTGGCGAAACTTCCGAGAAGTATGTCAAGGTGTTGAGTGGAGGAGAGCGCAGTCGTCTGGCGATGATCAAGCTCCTGCTCGAACCGGTGAATCTCCTGATTCTCGATGAGCCTACCAACCATCTCGACATGCAGTCGAAGGATGTGTTGAAGGAAGCCATCAAGGCATTCGACGGCACCGCTATCATCGTGAGCCACGACCGTGAGTTCCTCGACGGACTGGTAGATAAGGTATATGAGTTTGCCGGTGGAAAGGTACGTGAGCATCTGGGCGGTATCTACGATTATCTCCGTGCCCACAATGCCGAGAGCATCAGTCAGGCGCTGGCCAGTCAGGGCGTAAGTCAGAATATGTCATCTGCCGGATCTCCATCTTCTTCTTCATCTTCATCATCATCTGCAGATTCTTCCGAGGCATCCTCCGGCAAGCTCAGCTATGCCGAGCACAAGGAGCAGCAGAAGAAGATTCGCAAGGCTGAGAAGGCGGTGAAGGAATGCGAGACGAAGATTGAAAAGCTCGAAACCCGCAAGGCTGAGATTGATGCCCTCCTGATGAAGCCTGAGAACGCTACGAATATGGAACTCGTTACCGAATATACCGAGCTGATGAAGAGCCTGGATGAGGAAAACGAGAACTGGATGATGCTCTCCGAAGAACTGGAGGAAATCAAGAATTCATAGTTAAAACAATAATAAATAACGAGAAAATGAAAATGAAGTACATCCTTCCGATGATGATGCTCGCAGCCATGCCTTTGGCTGCTGATGCTCAGAACAAGTCGGGACTTGTCTTGAGCAATCTTGACAAGACAGCAAAGCCTGCTGATGATTTCTATCAGTTTGCTACCGGTGGCTGGCAGAAGAACAATCCGCTGCCTGCTGCCTACAGCCGTTATGGTAGTTTCGATCAGTTGGCTGAGAACAACAACAAGCGTATCAACTCTATCCTTGATGAGCTCAAGAAGAAGACCTACAAGGCTGGAACCATCGAGCAGAAGCTTTCCGACTTCTACAAGTTGGCGCTCGATATCGACCGCCGCAACAAGGAGGGCATTGCTCCGGTAAAGCCTCTCCTCGACGAGATTGCTGCTGCCAAGACTAAGGCTGAGCTCCAGAACTTGCAGGTGAAGTATGCCATGCAGGGCTTGGGCGTAGGTTTCGGTACCGGTTTCGGTGCTGACGAGAAGAACGTTACCATGAACATCTACAATGTGATGCAGGGTGGCTTGACTCTCGGTTCCAAGGATTATTACCTCAACAACGATGCTGCTACCGTAGCTATCCGTGAGGCTTTCAAGACCTACGTGGCAAAGATGTTCCAGCTCTATGGCTTCTCTGCTGCCGATGCAGCCAAGAAGGCACAGAAGGTATTCCTCCACGAGACCAGTCTTGCTACTATCTCCAAGAGCCGTACCGAACTCCGTGACCCACAGGCTAACTACAACAAGATGAGCCTGAAGCAGTTCAAGGAGAATTATCCAAACATCCCTCTCGAGGCATTGGCTAACGGCGAGGGCATCAAGAGTGAATATATCCAGGAGATGATTGTGGGTCAGCCTGCATTCATGGCTGGTTACGACAAGATTACTGCTGCTGAGGATGCTGAGACCTTGAAGGCATTGATGGAGTGGAGTGTCATCGGCAGCTCTTCTGCTTATCTCACCGATGAGATCCGAGAGGCAAACTTCGATTTCTTCGGCAAGACCATGAGTGGCAGAAAGGAAGACCATCCATTATGGAAGCGTGCTACCTCTCAGGTAGATGCTCAGATGGGTGAGGCACTCGGCAGAATCTACTGCAAGAAGTTCTTCCCTGAGTCATCCAAGAAGATGATGGAGACTTTGGTCAAGAATCTCCAGGTGAGCCTCGGTCAGCGTATCGATGCTCAGGAGTGGATGAGTGCAGAGACCAAGGCTGCTGCCCACAATAAGCTCGATAAGTTCTATGTCAAGATCGGTTATCCTAACCAGTGGACCGACTATAGCAAACTTACCATCGATCCATCCAAGAGTTTCTATGAGAACGTGATGGCTTGCCGTCAGTTCCGCAACAATAAGGAGATTGCAGAGAAGGCTGGTAAGCCAGTCAACAGAGATGAGTGGTATATGACGCCTCAGACTGTGAATGCTTACTATAATCCTACCACCAATGAGATCTGCTTCCCAGCAGGTATCCTTCAGTATCCATTCTTTGATGCCAAGGCAGACGCGGCATTCAACTATGGTGCTATCGGTGTAGTGATTGGTCATGAGATGACTCACGGTTTCGACGATCAGGGTCGCCAGTATGACGCCAGCGGTAACCTGAAGGATTGGTGGACAGCAGCTGATGCTGAGGGCTTCAACAAGCGTGCAGATATGTATGCTGATTTCTTCAGCAACATCAAGGTATTGCCAGACCTGAATGCCAACGGTCGCTTTACATTGGGTGAGAACCTTGCCGACCACGGTGGTTTGATGGTATCTTTCAATGCATTCAAGAATGCGACAGCCAAGAAGCCTTTGAAGAACAAGGATGGCTTTACTGCTGATCAGCGCTTCTTCCTTGCTTACGCAGGTGTATGGGGTCAGAACATCACCGAGAAGGAGATTCGCAACCGTGTGAAGAACGATCCTCATGCGCTTGGCAAGTGGCGTGTAGATGGTGCTCTTCCTCACATTGATGCCTGGTATGAGGCATTCGGTGTAAAGCAGGGCGACAAGATGTTCATTCCTAAGAATGAGCGTCTGGAGCTTTGGTAAAGATCAAATATGAAAAAGGCTGCGTTACCACCGGGTGACGCAGCCTTTTTTTTCATACATTTTTATTCTTCATTTACTCTTCATTTATTCTTCATGAATATTGCGGTAAACTCCTTACACTTACGCATATCCTGTTTTGATGATGCAATAGAGTAGGGACTATATTTTTCAAACATGTCAAGACTCCGGGTCAGCCATCAGTTTTTCTTCTACAATCTTTTTCAGGATTGGCCAGCAGAGTGATTCTTCTGGCATTGGGGTCTGAAACAGAAAGTAGGCGGCGTATATGCGACCAACTAAGATTGTGAATACATGTGTTCACAATCTGTATGTCAGGAAAAGGAGATAGAAACGTTTGTAGTAGTCTAAATTGCGTTTATTATATCGAGGTATGATTTTCAGAGCGAGATTCTTGATGACTTCTGCTCCATATTCTGCACGCTCTTTACCCTATTGTGATTGTGCGACCACGGCAAAAGTGCTACGGAGCGTAGCACTTTTTCATCATGCCCAGCATAACGCTCGTAAAATTTCTTCATGTTCCAAAGTTGGCGTGGTGAAACGCCCATCTTTGGATTGCGTTCTTTTAGGTCTGCTGACAACTATCTAACCACGCTGTAAGCCGATGGCTTACGGATGATGGTACACATTTTGGGAACAAAACAACCGACTGACCTTAGGCTTAACGCTTAAAATCAGTCGGTTATTTCTTTTGTTGTCAATCTTGCGAAGATGATTTTATCAATTTTGAGGTTCGGCTTTTCTCAAAAAAGAATAAATACCCTCACCCAAATATGTTCGTTGATAATAGTTCAACTTCTTGAATACCTTATCTCTTGGTTGGCGAATTCCATACCTTTGATTAAATCTGTCAACCTCTTCTTTGTCGCATCTTTCAATCACTCCAATAGCAGACAGATGTTCTATATGAATCTGAATATCCAACTTAGAAACCTTGTTAGCGTGTTTCCTGTTGTATTCATAAGTACAGTATTCAACGGCATTCTTGCCATTATAGTTCATCCTAAGATTTTGCAAGATAAAAATATCTATAAAATCAAGTCTGGCTATATAATCAAGAAATAGATCTTTATTAGGGTTGTTTGAATTTTCTTTGTGACAACAAGCTGTCAGATAAGATGCAAAGACCAACCTTTTCTCTTCATTGAATTCATCCTTTGCTTTTTGTACGGTAATCAATAAGTCTTTAGCGTACATAGGTGAATTGATATATATCTTGTCTATTAGAATGTCTGTAATTAATCTAATTTGTTTAGAATGTTTATTAAGGACATCTACAATGTTATTATACTGTACATTCTGTTGATAATTTGAGTACAAATCAACAAAAGGAGCCATTACTGGTATCTGTGCCAATGCAGATTTTAACATCTGAATACCAGATGATACCACCTGATTTACTTTATTTAATTCAATATCATTCATATACCAATGTGCATATTTAATTCATAGAGGTGTTGGTTTCCCAAAATTCGCTTCAATAAAAGACAAATACGTTGGATTCTTTATCTTTTTAGCTCCCACGAAATTAGACCTTTCACCATGAGATTTTAATCCCCAAAAGTTGAGCATCTCATTATTATTCTCTTGTATCGGTTGTAATTTAATGTATTTGTGAGTTAAAGGAGTATCGTCAAATGTATATCCATTTTTCCAATACTCCCTATCATTCAGAACATCCGCAGAAAACGGACATACTTAATCAGTATCTTTCTTAGGCTCTCGTAGAGCTTTGGAAACATTACTTGCAGATACTCTGCAAAGTAAACAGCGTTACAGTCTTTATCTTGTATCATATCCTTTGATTAAATTCTTAATTCATTGTTCGGGTTCAGGTCGAGATATTCTTTGTACATCTCCTTCACATGCTTCAAGGAGATAAACATACCTTCGGCAGGAACATGAAGTTCATGACCTTTTGGCACCCCGTTGAACTGTATGCATGTGTCACCAAGTGGCACAAATTCACCCAGTTCGAAGCAAATACGCATACTTGTGTCTTTGTCGCTATTGTCAGCCACAAGTTCTTTACGCAAAGCAGAGTAGATTCTCTTTACCCTGTAGTAACCATTGCCTGGCACATTGGTGAAGAGATACTTGACGGAGCGTAGGTCTATATCCTGACGGAGCTTTTTACCAGAATAGTAAAGCGTAGGATGCTCGTTACGAAGGAACGAATCGTAGTAAGCTTGGTATTCTTTTGATGAGCTAGCATTTGGTTTGCGAACATAGCCCACAAAAGCCATATCACTATCAGTACCGGCACCATCTATGATATAATTCAATCCCTTCTGAGGAATTGCATCTTCAATGAGTGATTGTCCCTTGCTTGTTATAAGCGATTGGATGAAGTTGCAAAGAAGTACACGGTTCTCTTTGTCTTTCGGACGTAAAGGGAATGCACCGATATTCACTTCGTCTATGCTTTTATAGAACGAAGCTGCCTGCACATCAAGCGGTTCGCCAGAGCCGGGGAAAAGAATGTAGCCTCCAACGACCTCCTTCTTTAGCTCGGCATTGCTATTGGCCTTGTAATAGATGGCATCACGATAGCGGTGCATCTGGTTGATGGCATCTTCAGGAGGCGTGTCCACACCATTGACGTTGCCATCAATGCGGTACTTGGCATCGAAGAGATAAGTCATCTTCATGTCTTTCTGAATATCGTCCTTCACCAAGCGCAGTACGATGTCCGGCTTTTGAGCCACGGTAGGCACTACCATGTTGGCAATGCTAATATTGTCGTTCTCTTTGTCGGTGTGCTTGGGATTATATACCAGTTCTGCCAACTCTATACCATCCTTGCGGAATAAGATGCGCGAGTGTTCACCTTTGCCCAATTCCCAAGTAAACGTTCCATTCAGCTCCATTCGGTTACGATGGTCTACATCGTTATCGCCAATGCCAAGTTGAGCTTTTACAATATGGCTCACTTCAATGAAGCACCATATCTCATAAAGCGTAGCAATGTCTTTCGATTGGAGGCGATACATACCATCGTTGAGAGAATAAGCCCTACGCAACAAGTTCCAAGTGCGGTAAACATCAGCATATCCGTTAGCTTTTTGCAGCACGAGGCTCTCTTGAGTGAAGCCCTTGAAACGTCCTATTGTGCGGAAAAATGGATTCCGCTGTAGGGTCTTTAGGCTTTTGAGTGTAGCCTCCATATCTGCCCGAAGCGCCTCAGAAGTATTCCTTATCCCTTCTATTCTTTTTTTCAAGGCATCATATTTCTTTGTTACCTCGATAAGGGCATGTTTCAAGAAACGGTTCTCTTGCGTATCATTAGAATGCACCTGTTGGTCAACACGATAAAGATGGGCTTCTTCGTTTCGATGCTCTGCAAGCTGGTTCTCAATATGGTTGGGAATCTTGCGCAATTTGTCGGCACGCATATACATTGCAATGCCGTTTAGTCGCTGCCGTGGGCGGTCTATGATATTGCGGATGGCCTTGATAAACTTCTTTTGCTGTCCCTCAAAAATGCTCCACCACACAAGGTCAGGTCGCTCACCCTGGGTATCGGGCGAAAAGCCGTGGAATGTCCGGCGCATATAGTCGAGCGACAACATGCTGTATTCCGCTTCAATATCCTCTACAATACTGCGCCAATGCTCATGGTAGTTGAGCTTAGTACTGAGCACATCAAAGCGAAAAGTGAATTTACGAGCTTCGCCATCCATGACATAGCTGATGACGATTTCGCTTCGCCCAATATCATTGCCATAGTTGATGAAACCGGTCAAGAATTTCTTCTTGCGAAGGGCAAAGCGGTCATTGTCCGATTGAAGCATAGAGCCAAACTCGGCTCTGCGTACCTCTCTGTTAAACTCTACCCATATAGGATAGTCTGCGTTATCAAAGAAGATGGCAGGAGCAGAAACACCTTGCTGAATCTCGGTTTCTGTATCGTCCTCATTGTACTTGATGACGGACACAACACCTTCTGACCAAGCATAATTGGAGGTAAGGTTATCTTCACCTACATTACGCTTAGCCTTACCCCATATACCTTCGAATTTGGCGCACTCGATGGTCAGGGTGAAGTCTTTATGGGTTATCGTAAGTAACTCCATAGTCGTACTATCTTAGCTCCAGAAACTTGTGTATCCGGAATCCAATTTCTTTGTCATTTCAGTCAGCTTGGCCAACGAGATAGACTTCTCTATGTCCTCAATGCCTTCTTCATCGCCACTCTTAGCCTTGTCGGCATATCTGAGCGATGAAACAGCGGTCAATGCTTCGCTGATGGTATTCTTCAGTTTGCCCAAGAAGTCAGCTGTTACTTTCGACTCATCACCCTCAATGCGAGAGAGAATCTTCATATTGGTGATTTCGTCCAACGCTCTTGCAATGACATATTCCTGTGAACGTTCTGTGCCATCTTCCTCTTTGGTATAGGGCAGATTGTTAACCACATAGAGCAGCACTTCATTACGAGTGCGGTAAGCCACTTTGAAGGGCGTACCTTCAAGTTGTGCATTCACCTTGTCGAGATAGTCGATACAGAGGTCACAAACTGCTTGATTACTCTCATAGACATCTACACCTTCTACAGCGGTGCCAACGAGGGTTTCAATAGACTGCTGCCCAATAGGCTCGTAACGCTTAGTCAAGCCGCCACGAAGATCAACTTCGTTCATTTCAATGGTCATGGCACGATCGAGCACTTTGCGTGAGAATGAGAAGGTCGTTTCATCCATGTTGACTGTACCCACCACGATAAGGTTTGGAGGAAGGCAAACACCATCGGCTTCAAACATATCATTGAGTTCTTGCTTCTCCCAAGCAATCGTTCTCAGCAGACTATCAAAACCATCAGCATCTTTTTTCACGAGAGGGTCATAGGTAATGCTACCATCCTCGGCTACCTTACGACTTTCCACCACCGACAAATACTCTGCAAAATATTGCTCTACGGGGGCAAGATTCATTTCGTCAAGGCAAAGGAAATACGGCTTCTTATCATCACTTAGCCAGTTCTCCCAGGCTTTCGCTATAAACTTCAAGAAGTCACCCACCACATATTTGGACTTACCACTAATTCGACTCACATAGCCAATGAGTTCAGATGAGTCATGCCAATTTGGCTTCACCTGAACCATTTCAAAGTTCTTTGGCTTCTGTGCCTTGTATTCCTCTGATTCAACAGGCCAACAAGCGCGGGCAAGTTCACGTACTATTCGGCTCTTACCTGTGCCAGAGATACCGGCAAGCAGTAGGAATGGCTTCGATTTGATTGCAGTGATGTAGGGACGATATAGGTCATTTGTGTACTTCTCCTTCAGTAAGGAAGATTCATTCGACATTACTCGTTTGGGTAAAACGTCTGTTAAATAGAATTTTACATCACTAACCTCCTTATTTTTTTTCATGAAATCAATAAATGAGAGCATTTCCCCGAATCCATGAAACTCCATCGAACTTTTTATCTCAGTCGAATGCTTTGCTAGTAGCTCCACAATCTCCTTATTTGTAGAGAAAACCCTTATATAATCATAGTACTTCAAAGCAAAGAGAAAAAATTTGCTTACTTTGTCTCTGTCTCCGTTTTTATAGATTTCGTCAAAGCGTTTTGCCAAAGCGATTGCCAATTCTTCTTTCGAATTGTATTGAATATCGCCTTTTATATAAGGAACTTCTAAAATATATTTCGCATTTTCAAAGGTTGGTTGTGGCAATTCTTTATCTTCTGGCCAAATACCTTTTTCACCTACTGGGTGCGGCATACTTGGTACCCAAACGATGTTCTTATTGCGTCCATTTTTTATGCTGTAGAACTCCGATGTACGAATTATTGCGCCTTCAATAGCTGAACGTTTATTACCACCATTTACTAATGCCGCATCTATAGATATAGGTTGATTCTCTTTGATTTTTTCAGCCATAGTTTCCATAGCTGTTTCTGTCAAAGGGACATCACGATTTTGATCTACATCGTTTTTGTATAGAGAAAAGTGTATATCTGTGTCTACACTTTTAATTTTCACGGTGTATTCACCGGGATTTACATAATCACAGATAACATTTGAGCCTATTTGAGCAAATAGCTCTATTATATGTTGTTTCGTCAGTTTCATACTTCCTGATAATGATTGATAAAGTCATAAATGTTGCTTGCTATTCCTAGAGCTGCCAAATATGGAACTCCATTTCCTATAGTCTTAAACGCATCAGATAAGGTTGTAGTTGGCGGGATAACAAATTCTCTCGGTAATGATTGAATTGCTAGTGCTTCAGCTACAGATATTCGTCTGGGTTTGTAGGGGTGTATATGAACCTCATTATTTCCATATGCTGCTGTTGGAGAGTAACGCCAACGGTGCAAACGCTTGTAGCATTTTTTTGCATCATCACCTTCATCTTTAGTCTGGAAGCGAACAATGCCCGCGCGTGGTTTAAAGTACATATTCGCATTAGGGTGATTCTCTACATCGTTTACCGTCCACCAATGCTGAATAGTTAGTTCTTCTATAACTCCATCTGGCATTTCAGTAGGAACATCCTCTTGGTATGGCGATGTTGTAGGCCAAGTCCCTTTTAACACGTCTCGATGGTATAGTTTGTGATTATCCCAGTTGAACCCACAAAGTACAGCTCCATCAGCTTGCATTCCTAATGCATTTCTTACATTTTCATGAAAGCCAATCAATATGATGCGGTCTCTGTCTTGAGGAGCACCATACTCAATTGAATTTATCAGCTGCTCAGTCATAGCATATCCAGCATTAGCCAGTTGCTCTTTAAGTTCTTCGAAATAAGCACGATGTCTTGCTGTTCGATACAAACCTTTGACATTTTCAAAAACAAAGAAATCAGGATGGACGTCACAAATAAGATCCACATAAGTTTGAGACAGTTTTCCATTGTCACCATCTCGACCTTTGTTTTTTCCAGCTACAGAAAAGTCTGGGCATGGAGGACCACCAATAAACCCGACTAATTCAATATCTGCCATATTTCTGGCTTCTTGTACATATTGATGAAGCTGAGTGTTCTTGTCATTATCCGATAGCCACTCAAATATATCACCCACATGATGACCAAAGACAGGAGTCGGTATACCCATATTTTTTCTGGCATACTGATAAATATCATTGAATGATTTTTTGAACTCATTGACGAATAGAGTTCTAAAGTGGTGCGTATTTTCAAAACCTAAATCTAAAAATCCTGCACCTGCGAAAAAAGAAAATATACCAATCATTTGTTGTCTGCTGAATTAATTTGGTCAAAAATCAGTTCCTTCGTACTAGCACCATGAACCTGTGCAATAGTGTATAACTGTTCTAACGGTGGTTGTCGTTTATTCGATATCCACCTACTAACGGTTATTTCCGTTACATTTAGTTGTTCTGCCAGCCATTTATTCGTTATATCACGTTCGGCAAGGATAACTTTTAGCCTATTCAACTTGCTTTCTGCCATTGTTTTCGTTTTATACCTTAATTCCGCAACACTATTATAACTTAAACTTTTTAAGTACCTGAGCAACAAAAAGTTGCCTATGATTTTGTCGTGTCGAAGAATTCAATTATCTCAGTGTTGCAAAACAAACAAGAGAATTCAACGATAGACATGGCAAAAATACATATCACTCTCACTACAGCCACATACCATCCTGCATCATCAGGTTTTTGAACCCTTCATTAGGCTTTTTGGGAAGCCATTTTCTTTGCGTTCCTTCACTTTTTCCCACGGCTTCGCCGTCGTTCCCTGCAATAGTGGACGTAACCTTTGGCTGTATATATTGTCTCTTTCATCATACATATCAAGTTCGTTTTTTGATGTCGGTCATCTGAATCTCTACATAAGAGATACAGAATCTCCCTGCAAAAATAAGAAAAATGTAGGAAACGAGCAAATTATGCGTGTTAAAAAATTAATAACCTCATAAAAGTAGGAAAAATAGTATTTGATTTCCGTTAATAAGGGTTAAATGAACAGCTTGTCTATAAAAAAAGAGGGTGTGTCATCAATTCATGACACACCCTCTTAGAGAGGTTCTAGCTTTACATCCCGACTTACATACAGCTTGTCAGACCTAAAGAGGCAGCGATGGCTGTAAGGAGTGAGAGAGCAATCTTAATCACGATTTTCCAGTTTTCACGTTTCATGGGCTATATTTTTTAGAGACTTACATTATCACCATTTTCTCCGTTGTCACCGGTGTCGCTTCCGCCAGTCTGCGAACCGCCACCCTGGGTTCCGGTATCGCCCGTGTTGCCGCCGGTAGTTCCGGTATTACCCTTGTTCTCGTCAGGGTTCTTCTGGTTGTCCCCCTCGGTGTCCTCCACATCCTTCGAATCGTTGGAAACGATGTTCTTTACCACTTCGCCGTCGCGGTTTACGCAGGTGATGCTGATACCCGTCTTGGCAAGCTCCTGCTTGATCTCCATATTAGGACTAAAGATTACGCGTCGCTGTGTGATGAGCTTGGTGCTCACATCCTCTACCGACTTCACCGCATTGGCACGCAGCCCGAAACGCATGGTGCCCAGACCCGGAACCGCTACGGAATGGCCTTCTGTAGCCCACGCCTTGATTACCTCGCTCAGGGCAGCGTAAGCCACGTTCATCACGGCAGGAGTCAGTCCGCAATGCAGGGCAGCCTGCTGGATCACCTTCTCCGGTGTGAGCTTGTTGTAGATCAGCGGCTGCATCACGTACATGTACTGGTCCTTGCCGCCTTCCTTGCCCAAGTAAGCAATCTTGCGCTCAATAGCTTTAACATTCATTCCCATAACTCAAAAAACAATTTAGTTAAACATTGATTGCAGAGCTTTTGTTTCTGCAAGCCATTGTGTTTCAATGACAATGCAAAGATACAAAATTTTGGGGCGGAAATCAAGAGTTGTTCGCCACTTGCAAGAAAAACCAATTATTATAGTAAGTCTATGCATCTGTGTTATCTGTGAAATCTGTAGGAAACTAGCTTCCTGAAACGACCAAATAAAAAGTAGGAAAACTGCCTGATAGACATTCATAAATCTCTCTATCACATACCTAAGAAGGTATGTCATAAGTCATAATGCAATTTAATAATAAGTGATAAATAATTAAAATAGTAACATCAAAATTTAAATTGTAATAACATGAAAAGAACGTTTTTAGCGACATTTCTGTCGATTGTTTTTGCTTTGGTAGCAGTAGCTTGTCACGGCAGTGATGAGAAAGAAATCGGTTATGCTGAGTTGCCAGCACAGGCTCAGCAGTTTGTTAAGCAGTATTTTCCTACTGCTACCTACTCCCGTGTAGAGAAGGAGAAGGACAACGGAAATTGGGAATATGAGGCAACATTGAACGATGGAACCAAAATAGATTTCAACAACAAGGGAGAGTGGAAGAGCGTGGACTGCAAGTTCTCTGCTTTGCCATCTGGCATCATTCCTGATGTTATCGCTGCGGATATTGCCAAGCGCTATCCTTCACAGCAGCCGTATAAGATAGAGAAGGAGATGGGTGGTTACGAAATCGACATCCCTGGCTACGACCTGTATTACAGCAGTGCCGGTAAATTCATCCGTGCTGAAATTGACCGATAATCCTATCCGGCATTAACACTCATTCAATCCTATATTTTAAGCAACCCCCCATCCGGCTTGAGAAGGCAGGATGGGGGATTTCTGTTTATCTGTTACTTCTAAAATAATATCTTATTTCAATTTTTCTATCTGTTCCTGGGTAAGTCCGGAATACTTCATGATTAGATTGATGTCAACGCCATCAGCAAGCATGTTCCTGGCAATATCCAGGGCTTTCTGGTTCATGCCTTTTTCCATGCCTTTTTCCATACCCTCCGCAAGACCTTCTTGCTTGCCTTCTTGCTTCGCCGTATCAATGGAGTTCTTGATATCCCGGTATGCCATCTTGCTTGCTTCATACTCCCTCATTTCCTGAGGTGTAAACTTGGCAATCTCGGCTTCCTCAAAGAGGCGGTCGAACACCTTATCGCACAATTCTTTTGGGCGCTGGGTAAGCTTATAGAGATTCTTCAGCGCATAAAGCCACTTCTCGTAGAGCGTTTCCAGTTCTTCCAGAGTCTTATTGAATTTAGCAATCTCTACATAGATAAACTCCAGCTTGTCGTAGAAAATCTTGTGGGTAGCGGTATCGCACAACTGTACATGATGGCGGATCTTCTCTTTGTCGAAGGCATCTTCATTCATGTTGAAGTTGAGCAGCGCAACAGTATAGACATGATTGAGTTTGAAATCCCAGTCGCTCCCCTTTGGTGCCTGCTCGCGAATCGGGAAAGTGGAGTAGAAGAGGGAGCGATCCTTGAAATAAGTCTGGTAGGCATTCTGCATTTCCACGATGAACTTCTCGCCGTTTTCGCCTTCGCAATATACGTCGAAGATAGCCTTGCGGTCGGTATATACATCTCCCACGTGCTCCGGGTTCAGATACGACACATCCTTCACAACCTGTCTACCATTAAACAAGCTGTTGAGGAAGCAAATGAGCAAATCCTTGTTCATTGCCGTTCCGAATATTCGCTTGAAGCCGAAGTCGGTCAGCAAGCTGATGTATCTTTCTTCTACCTGTTTCATACGCCATTCATTTAGTTCAACATTTAGTTTCACTGCAAAATTACGCTTTTTTCCTGAAACGACCAAATAAAAAGTGGGAAAACTGCCTGATAGACATTCATAAATCTCTCTATTACATAAGCCCCCCCCATCCGGCTTGAGAAAGCAGGATGGGGGGATTGCTGTTATATGCCGCTAGTGGTTATGGCTTTGAAGTGCTGCCTGGCTGATTCTTCCTCAGAACCTTATCCAGGCTGGTTACGATATACCCTGCGGGATTCTTGATCTCGTGCTTTCTCTTCGCCGCATAGGCTGCCAGAAAGCACTGGTTCACGGCATCCAGGTCTGACAGGGTGAGGCGATCGCTCAACTCCTCTGCCACCTTGTGGCTCACGTTCCAGTAGGAAGAGGTGAGTAGCTTTCTAAAGTTTAGTTTCTTCATTGTCAGCTTTGTTCTGTCTTCATCGCTCAGCATATCTGGGTCATCGTTGCGGTACTTGAGGCCGAAGATTACCAAGCTGCCGTATTTGCCTACTACCTGGTTACGGGTAGTCTCTAGCGTGTGTATCACGATATAGTCGAGACGGTTCAGCTTGTAGGCATTTCTGATCTCTTCTTCGGCAGTAGAAAGCTGGGTATATTCCAGATTCCCCGTGCCGCGATATTGGGTGTGGCTGGTGAGGAGCGCAAGGATCTCGGGAGGCGTAAACTTGGTGTAGCCCTTCTTCAGTCGGCTCTCTGTCAGGAGATAAAGGCAGCGGGAAGACTGGTGATGGAATGACTCGTAAAGCTGTGGCGAAACCTTGAAGTAGCCCAGGTCCAGGGCGAAGTAGTACTGAGCCACAGGAATCGGCATCTCCAGAATGGCTCTCTTCTCCTGACCCTTCTTGGTGTAGTCAACGAAGTGGTAGAGGTAGTCGAACTGCTTGTAGCACAAGTGGTATGTTCCAGGATTACCAGATTCTGCGACGGTGTAAGGGATACAGACCGGCTTTTTGCCTATGTCGATAAGGGCAGTCTCCAGGTTGTTGTAATGTGATTTGGTAGCTTCCAAAGCTCTGTAGGGTACCTCGAAACGTAAATTGTTTTCGAGGTGCTCGAAACCATTGAGGTCCAGTTGGCCGTGGTGTGCGTTCTGGCTGATAGCCATTTTGATCTGTTTCTGATTGTACACGTCAAGTCTGAAGATGTACTTCTGTTCTTGCGGGCTGTAGCTGTGATGCAGGGCGCAATGAGTGCCAAGCTCTGTGGCTTCGGCTACGTTGAAAGTTAGGATCTTGTTCATTGCTCGTTGTTTTATAAAAGTCTATAAAATGGGGGTGGCAATGAAAAGAATTCTGGGGGATGCGAAATCTCAAATGAACCAAAATTTATGCGGAATTGTTCTGGTCCTTAACCCAATTTTCACATCAGACCAGAATTTTCCCATGTCGCACCCCCGTATGAATTATTCATAGAGAATGCGCACGAAAAATCTAGCCTGAATTTACAATTGAGTACCCCATGCAAGGATTTAACTCCGCACCTTACAAGGGATTTTGAGATGTAAACTCAGCATTTATCATGCTTGGGCATCCTGCCAACAGGATGCCGTATGTCTGCTCCTCCGGTATTTCTACAGAAAGAGCGCTGCAAAGATATATAAATTTTCTGAAACTAACAAGTATTTTACAAGTTTTTTTAGAAAATAGAGAAAAAAAGTTTGAGAACCCATCATGACCATTTTTCTTGTTTATTTCTTATATATCATATTATCATATTTCTTGTGGCGCTATTTCTGTGTATAACTATCAGATAGCCAGATGGATAGGAAATACTGTTACCATGGGAGGTAACTGGCAGAAGGCGTTATCCCGCGAGATGTAACGGTTTCCTCTGATGAGATGTAACCCTTTGGTAAGTTTGCCTACGAGAAGTAACTATCTAGACATTTCTCCCACGAGAGGTAACTAGTTAACTAAATATAAAACATTCCGGTGTAGGCGGAAATCCGTCGGAAATCGACGGATATCGCCAGTTGGAGTTAGGAGAATGTCTTATCTTTGCAGTGTTGAAACATTAAAAACATCAGCTTATGACTAGAGAAATTACAATGATTGTGGTACACTGCAGCGCAACCCGCTGCAACCACCCTTACACCGTGCATCAGCTTTACCACGACCACGTGGAGGTGAACCACTGGCGTTACATCGGCTACCATTTCTTCATCAGCCGTGACGGCAAGGTGCATGCCACCCGTCCGCTGGAGCGCATGGGTGCCCATGCCCGTGGCTGGAATGCACATTCCATCGGAATCTGCTATGAGGGCGGATTGGATGAGAACGGCTATGTGGCAGATACCCGTACCGGGGAGCAGAAGAAGGCGATGGAGAAACTGATCGTTCAGCTGAAGATACAGTTTCCCGGCATCCGCACCATTCTGGGGCATCGTGACCTGCCTGGGGTGCAGAAGGCGTGTCCCTGCTTTGATGCCACCACGCTGCAGCCCTTGTTACATCTGAATTGTAAATATTAAATTTTGTAATCAGATGAAACACCCTATCCGATTTTTTTGTAACTTTGCATAAGAAAAGCTGCACTCGGCAATCTGAAAGCAAGCTTTCATTGCGCTCGTTTGCATTTTCTTTGTAACCATAAAGATTACTAACTAAAAATTAAAACTAGATGAATGTTACCAAGCAACATTTCGTAGAACGTAGAGTGATGAGCAAGCAGGAGCTTGCTCACCTCTACTGTCCTCACAGCCGTTCCAAGGGGCATGCTGCGAGAGATGAGTTTATGGATTGGGTGAAGCGCTGCACTCCGCTCTATGTCAAACTGCAGGAATTGGGGTATAAACCTTCGCTGCATAGTTTCACGCCCAAGATGGTAGATTATATCTTTTACTATCTTGGAGAGCCAGATGGAGTGGGGATATAGCATTGGTAGTAATAAATAACTTTACAAGTTGAGCGTGGCAGAAAAATCTCTTAAGAGAAGCCGTCGTTTTCCTTAAGGAAAAATATATTTTCCCTTAAGGAAAAAAATAAAAACCCTTAAGGGAAAATTCTCAATCTCTTTTTTCCCCATTTTTCGGGCGTTTTCGCCTGATTCTCTCTTAATTGAATAATGTTTACACGGATATGGAGAGAAGATGGGGATGGGGGTAAGGTTAAAAAATAACAGTTTGGAAAAATCAAAAGTATATGGAAATAGTTATAGATCGTTTTGGCAGTTATCATCATGCCGTAAGTGGTAGATTGCTGATTGATGGTCAGCATGTTTGTGATACGTTGGAGGAGGATGTGCATTGTCTGCCGGAAGGCGAGTATGCCCTGCAGCGCAACAGCAAGCTGGCATTACCTTATTATATAAGACTGGAGGATGCAGATTCAGGGGTTGACTCCCATGTTGGTTCCCGTGTGTCCTTCTCCAGGGGTAATGGCATTCACGGTTGGCGCAACCACTGCATCATCGTAGGAGAGTGTCTCCATCTGGGTTTCCTCATTCATAGCGAGGAGTGCTATGATCTTCTCATTGCCCGCATCCGCATGCAGTTTGTGCGCCATCACGCAGTGGTGGTCAAGATATCCCGCTCTCCCGATTTTCTGGAAGTAGCCTGATATCTGTGCTGCTATTTATAGGCTATTTTAACCAAAAAATCTCCCTATAAGCCTGATGTATGTCACCAGCTTATAGGGAGATTTGTATTATATGCCGTTAAAATAACTCCAGGATCTTATCGATTATCTTTTCGATGCTGGAAGAATCGGTGGTCTCTTCGAGCTTCTGGTTGATTTTCTCTTCTACCTTCTTGCGCACTTTATCCGCCGCCTTATCGAAAGCCTGATTGGCTTTCTCTTCCAGTTTCTTCTGCATTCTTGTGCTGAAGTTGCCTTCATCGCTATCAGCCTGGTCCTCATTGGCATTGGCTTCTGAATCTGATCCATCCATATTAGGAGTATCAGAGGATACATTTGATTCTGACTCCTCGATATGGAGATTATCGGCTGATTCCAGCGCTTTCACCATATCGTCGGCATTCATCGTATAGACGTTGCCTAAAATACCGAAACTCACGGTATGCGGCTTGCCGTTGAACTCTACGGAACCCGTAGAGCAAACAATATAGTTGTGGTATTCGAAAAGCTGGTTCATCGCTTCGTCCATCATGCTGCCAGCCATCATCTTGGCTACAGAGCGGAGCGCCTGCGAGAAGAAATTGTTGTCGGTAGGTCCTACCGCCTTTTCTACTGCCTTGCTTGCCTCCGTGCGAACCTTCTCCTTATGAGCATCTGCGCTCGGATTGGTTATGGCAAATATGGCAAGGATGAAAATGATGAGACCTATCACCATCTTGATGGCGAAATGGCTCGTCTTCTTCTTAGGCTGCTGCTGGAAATTCGAATGCATCGCTGCTCCCTGCTGGAATCCCTGCTGATAGGCTTCCTGCTGGGCTTTCTGATAATCCTGCTGATGAGCCTGCTGCTGGTTGGCTTCCTGCTTTTGGGTATTCTGGTTGCTCTGGTTGGCTTCTACTGCTTCCAATACAGCTCTCAGATCCTCTACCTTCCAGGCAGGAGTCCAATCTGCCATACCCTGCTTCCATACCAGTGTTTCGGGACTGATGCCCTTCTGTACAAGTTGGTCGAAACTGAAAGGACCTGCCTGCTGTCCATTGCGATCGATTATAAAAAATTCCATCTTTGTCCTTTTAATTTTTAAATGTTAACATTCAACTTTATGAGTACTTAACCTTTCTTTGCAAGTAAGCCCCACACGCCCTGAAAGGGCAGAAGCTCCTAGCCCAGGGCAACGCCCTGGGTGTTTATGGGCGCAAACCTGTCGCCCTGTAAGGGCAAAAGCTTTCA
>OBKV01000366.1_pt1 | contig 40233 bp, 35 predicted proteins | sample 1517301 | NCBI WGS metagenome assembly OBKV01 (sample SAMN04571685, study PRJEB22368) | human gut metagenome | biome: human gut; material: stool | host: Homo sapiens | place: Luxembourg | collected 2012-06-29 | reverse complement strand
GAAGGGGATAAATTCTACTTTGACGGACTTGAAATTGATTTATCTGATGTATGTGATAACGATGTGAAATCCGTGGACCTTGTTAATCATCTTAATGAAAATGGGTATTCTCTCGACAAGGATACCTTATTTGCTAAGAAGAACCATGTTATTATGCCATCAATAAAATCTGCTGCTGATAAAGATATCAGGGCTGGTCTTATGTTTCCAGTTACCATTAAAATTCCGGGAGCAGAAGAAATATCTGCTGATGGAACCGGGGAGGTTAATACCAAAACCTTATCAGAAGCCGTAGTTAAGATATATCCTGCATTAAAAGGTAAGCTTAAATTTATTGCCTTAGATAAAGCATTAAATCAGGTTACTCTTAACTTTACAATCTCAGCATCATCAACAAATACAAAAAAATTTAAAATTAAACCTGATTCTGTTATTAAGTGGGAAGGATATTATACCATACCTCATAATATGGACGGAGAGTACTCTTTAGAAGAGATATGTCAGTACTTCGCTGACAATATCCCTGAAAATGATTCTGAAGGGCTGCGCGACTATTTTGTGAAAAAAAATGTTGCAGAAAGAATAGAGATAACTCCTCACAAGGAATTTAATCTGTTCTACATCTGTCTCAAAGGTGGTCGTAAAGGTTGATTTTTGTATAGCAATGGTTTCTCCTGAAACCATTGCTTATTTTTATTTATGGAGGTCTTAGATATGGGAATAACAGAAATTATTAAAGAAAAAATGAATGAACCAATGAGCATATTCTTTAAAGAATATGATTATGATGGTGAATATTCGTATATATGCATTCGCCCACAGTACCTTGCATTAAAACAGGGTGGAGCATACATGTTTAAATTAAGACTGCCAAAAATTCCTGCAGATATATATAACTGCATTGTCAGTCTATTTTCAAAAGTTGCACAGCTCTATAACATAGAGTGTCTTGCCAGGGTTTACTGGGATATAAGTAATCAGGATTATAAGCTGGTTATTCCCTCTCAAATGGCAAGCATATGTTCAGTTTCACCATTGGAAAGTGAAAGCAGCTTTTGTGGTAATTATTTAAAAGTACTAGAAATTCACTCACATGGCAGAGCCTACTCCAGTTTTTGGTCAGATATTGATGACGATGATGAAGTAATATCAACTGGTGTATATGGCGTTATGTCTTTTAATAGCGGAACAGGTTTTGATTGCACAGAATCCGCATTGTACAGATTTTGCTGTGGCGAGAAGGAAAGAATTATTAATCTTGAAAAAAATGATTTATTTATAGATGCACCTTTTAATTATGAGGGTGCATTTGTTAAACATATTTTAGAGAGTAATAAGATTAAATTTTAGGGAGGTGCCAGATATGGCTAAAACAAGAAGAGATTATTATACTATCGTAGTTGTTGGAGTTGGTGGCACTGGAGGTGAACTTGTCACAACTCTGGCTAAGTACATATATGATAAACAGACTCAGGCTAATGTATATTTTGATCTTGCTATTATTGACGGCGATAGGGTGGAAGAAAAAAACTGTGGCCGTCAGCCATTTATATCTGAAGATATCGGCATGTTTAAGGTCGATGCATTAAGTATGGCAATTAGTGAATGCCTGCTTGATAATGGTTCAAATAAAGCTATAGATGTATTATCTTATGCTGAATATATTGATGATGTGAAACAGTTTGATGAAGTTGTTGATGCTTCTAGTCGTCATATGCTATTTGCTTGTAAACAACCTACTATGTATGATAACAGAAGACACATTATTATCTTAGGCTGTGTTGATAATCATAGAGCTAGACAGACTCTTGATGCTTACTTTTATAGCAAAGAATTTGATATAAACTCAAAGACTGACCTTCTTTATATAGATAGCGCGAATGAGTTTGATTTTGGAACCGTTGTTGTTGGTTTTAAGGATTGTAAAGGAATACAATGCCCACCACGTTCATTTTATTTTCCAGAGGTTCTTACATCTACGGAAAAAAAAGCTAGTGAACTATCTTGTGGTGCACTGAATATTTCTAGTCCTCAGCACTACAAAACCAATAAAATGGCCGCAAATATCATTTTTTCTTTACTAAGCAATTTCATAGAATATAAAGAGGTTTTCAAGGGACAGGTTTACTTTGATACAAGATATTGCGAAGTAAAGCGTAAACCTCTGGATATGTTCATATCAGATTTATACAATAAGTATAAATGCAGAACATTTCCTACCTTGTTAAAAAAATTAAACAAAAATAAGGAAAAGGCACGAGAGAAAGAAGGTGGGCTGATTGTTAAAAACTAAAAGCCTGTCTGATGAGATAAACGAGAGAATAAGATATTGGCACAATCTGCATGAAATCCTGAGTAAATATATGTATACAGGTTACTATCAGGAAGAATTCATTGATTATGGGAAAAACCAGTGGTTTGCTCATAAATTGGATTTACTTCTGTTAGCAAGCACATTTGATTTGGGTGATGTGAATGTAATTCTTCCTGATTTGGATGAAATTGAGAATTGTTATGACGAATCTGTCGACTATAATTCTGATGATATAATAGAAATCGGTTCATATTTTTTTAATTCTTTACCAGATAAGATTTCATATTATGGTTGGAATGTATATTTTGGTACGGATTGGATTGATAATATTGATAATACCTGTCATAGCTTTATTACCAATTATCATGATGAAATTCTACCCTTACTAAACGAGGGTTGTGATGATTGTTTTGATTGCTACGAATATGTTATTTGTCGAAACGAAGAATTAATGTCATTTGTAAAGAACGATGCTTCTCTAATGAAAGAGCTCGAAGATGTCTTCAGAAGTTCATCCAATTATCTTATGGCGCAATGTGATTATTCCATTTTCGATAAAACAAAAACCAAAGTGTCAGATTTTGTTACCAAAAGTGATTCTGCATATATACTTGGTGCAACTTATTCATATGAAGAAGTATATTGTTACGGATACTTCTTTCAGCTAGAAACATACATTATTTTATCTGTTATTGATAAATGGATGCGTAGTGGCGGAAAGGAGGTTCCAGAATGGCAGAAAATATCGCAGGATTGTTTGAACAATTCTCTCGAATAATTCCTATAGCTGGCGAAGCAATGACAGACTTTGGAGAATCTAATGCTCTATTTGCATACGCAGAAGGCGAGGAAGGATGTGTTACATTAACTCCTGAAACAGAGAAAGAACGTTTGGTACTTCAAAGAGCTTTTTTATCTTTAATATTAAATGACTTCAGTCCCGAACAAATAGACACTTCTGATAATGAAACACTGTTTGAAGATAATCTGATTTTATTCAATAGAATACTTGAAAAATCGGGTATATCTTATGTTTCTCATGGAGTATGTGATGAGATGTTTTTTAATAATTCGGAAGGGGATGATATAGAGTTATTTTTAAAAAAGCTTAATATTTATTTGGATTTTTCGACTCTGAATTATGAATTATTAGAATCTAATGAAATTTCTTTTGATTTATCTTATGTAGATAATTACATCGGATATTTCATAGAAAGTGACATCGATATGAATGCAGATTCATCCTACTTTGATTCATTATACGATTTCATGATAAATGCTCGTTACGGTTATAATGTTACTCCATGGGCTTTTGGATTTACAACAGTTCCTATTTACGGTAATTGGAATAACAAGAAAGGTTATTTATTATTTAGTATGTGGAACATGCCAGCCGAGTGGTATAGTGGGAAAGCACCATTAAGCTCAATTGATCTTTGTGAATTGGGTCAACTTTTACTCAGCTTTCCTAAATTGAAGGCAATAGAAGCTGTTCTTTAAAGACAGCTTCTATATTGTTTATTGCAAAACTTAAAATAATGTTGTATATTAATATTATATTATTTATTTGTTTTTGGAGCAATATGATGCTCATATTGTTTGTTTTTCACAACTTAAGTAGTTGTGATTTGGGATATTTTCAATGAGGTTGATGAATTGTATTATAAAGGACTTTGTGACTTTCACAAAGTCCTTTTTTTATACTCTCAGAATCAACTTCATCGTTAATATAAATGTTCCATGTAAGTAAATGGAAACTAAAATAAAGGAGGTGCCAGAATGGCAAATACAATTAACGGTATGGCCGTCGATGAGGTTCGAGATAAGTTGAAAAATCTTGTATCTGCAGAAGATTGGACCATACAGGATAAAACAGGATATCCTTATCTTAAAGGCGCAATGCTGCGCGGGAGGCTGACCGATCTTCTTGGTCTTAATCTTTCAATCAATTCTCTCCGGAATGATTGGAGAGTAATGAATGATAACACCATAGTGGCTTTTGCCACAATGGAGCTTGTGATTAAGGATGATATGGGTAATGAGGTGTGCCGTTCCTCAGCGACAGGAGAGGCAACATCATCGCCTAGAAAAGAATCCGGAGCTATTAATTACGGCTCAGAGATAACATCTGCCGAAACAGATGCTATCAAGGCTGCTCTACAGGCGTGGGTAATCATGGAAAAACCTAAAGGAACTAAAGGATGTACACAGGAGTCCTACCCAGAAGATTTATCGTTTAGGGTAAAGGTTACGCAGACACCGTCTATACTTGGCAGTGGGGTAATTAAATCTGCCTGTATAGTTGGAAAAGAGGAAAGGATGCTTGTATTTTACGAGAGCAATTATTCTTCTTTACTTGGCGGATTGTCTGCAAATGATTTTGCAATGAAGACTTTTAAGCCTGGTACAGAATATGTTGTAACTGGCCGCGAGAATTCATACAAAGGGGAGAAGCAGATTCTGGTTTCTACCTTGAAACCAATAGCTTCACGCAATTCGACTGCAGCACCGAATTCAGGTGAAAAGTCAAATTCTCAGGCCGTAAATTTCAATTCAGCAAATACCAAAACTTTTAAGGTTACAATAACTGATAAGGGCAAGCTGCTGGATAATGGTATGGTTAATGTGCCTATCTCGCTTGAGGATGAGAGTATAGACATGGTGATATACTCGAAGACTGTTATGGCTATTGTTCAAAAAAACAAGCTGCCAAATCCACAGTCTTATGCGGAATCGTTTGCTTCGCTTATTGGAAAAACAGTCTCCATTAAAGGCTCACTAAAAACCTTTAATGGGAAACGCCAGTTAGTTTATAACAAGTAGGTAAGATAGGAGGCACATTGTGAAATTGTTGGTTGATGAGATTCCGGTACTCACATCAGATTGTCCATTCTTTGATTTAATGAATTGCAAAATAGACAACACCAAGTGTGAACATATGGAATTGCCAAGCAAAGAACGCTGTTGTCAGCATGAATGCAAATGGTTAAAAGAATTGGAATAAAGGAGGGTATTATGACATTTGAGGAATTAATGTCAAGTATGGTTACTGAGCCGAAAGTTACTGAGGCAAAAAAGATCGTAAGCGCTCCATCAGTCCCTGTTGGAGCAGAAAATAAGAGTGAATATGAAAATACTCTTGATTCTGCAAATTATTTTGCAGAAAAAATCTGTGATGGTGAAGTTGTGAATGAAGCTGTAGCGGTTAATGTTTTTAAATCTCTTGCTGCGCTTTATAAAACAAAATAATTGAAATAAAATGGAAAGGCTACCCTATAGCGGTAGAGAGGTGAACAGTTATGAACAAAGTTATTTTAATGGGAAGACTGACAAGAGAACCAGATATTAGATATTCACAGAATGCTAATGGTTCTATGGCTGTTGCAAGATTTACTCTTGCAGTTGATAGGAGAGTAAAGAGAGAGGAGACCGAACAGAATGCTGATTTTATCAGCTGCGTAAGTTTCGGTAAACCTGCTGAATTTGTGGAGAAGTACCTTCATCAGGGTACTAAGATTGCCATCGTTGGCCGTATTCAAACAGGCTCTTACACAAACAGAGATGGGGTTAGAGTTTACACAACCGATGTTGTCGTAGAATCTGCAGAATTCGCAGAAAGCAAGGCTTCCTCTGAAGGTCACTCTGGTGCTACTCGTCCTACACCGCAGGAAGAACCAGGAGATGGTTTTATGTCTATCCCTGATGGTGTCGATGACGAGGGCTTGCCTTTTAATTAATAGAGGGTGGGTGATATAATGAATGCAGAAAAGAAAAATTTCACTTTCGTTGTCTTACTCGATGAAGATACAGAAGATTTCTATTCATATGATGCGTATTCATTATCTCAGGCATTGTATTTACTGTCTTTGGACGGATTCTCTGAATCTGATGTTGTAGAACAGATTATTGCATAGTTTATCTTGCATTAATGCATTTGTGGCACGTAAGAAAAATTTCTTATGTGCCTTTTTTTTATTGGTAACTATATGAGGCAAGGTAATATGCATACCAGTTCTCTAAAACAAAACAATTACAAACTCACTCTAAATTAGAACAATTTCATAAATATGAGGCAATGCAAATGGAAAGATATGAGAAAATGCACAGGGGACAAGAAGGCTAACGATGAAAATTTGAGCATAATTTCGTTAAATTATGATTTAGCGAAGTGATAAAAATATGTCATATTGCTACTCGTACTATTCGTTAGTTTTAATTAACAGTAAAGATTTCTTAACCTCTGCTGCTTACTAATATATCTATCATTAAACATTAGCATACTATGTATTGAACTCTATTTTCTTATAAATAACTGTAATATACTGTGTAAAAAAGAGTTGTTTCCTGAACAAAGGAAACAACTCTTTTTCTGTTTTAGCAATAATTGTTATAAAGTATCATCCTTAACTATCTCAAATCTTATTCTTATTGCTTCAAGACAATATTCCAATAAATCAGACTCCAAATACCCAAATATTGCCGTTGGTAAGTAATTCATAAGCTCTTTGCATTTCTCATCGGCATCTTCAATTTCATATGCCGTAGGAGCACCATTGTTGTACAGATTATACGCTAATCTTATGATGCGTATATCTGTACCTGTAATCCAACCATACTTTTCACCTTTTATCTGCTTTACGCAGCCTGTGTTGAAGTCGTATAAACTATCTATATTATTCTGGCAGTCATTTGTGAGTCCAAGTGTATAAAACAAAGATACATGCCAAACATCATCATTTCCAGCTCTTCTAATGCATTCTTTTATGAAATTTTTCTGTTTATCATTTTTATATTTAATCATGTTATCTCCTTTATCTCCACACATTTATTTTAAACAGGTTTTGTCTTAATTACATTAATGTGTTGTCCCTCTGCTATTAGGTCTTTTATAATATTTTCATATTCTCCCTCTTCGTCTACTATGGTTAATTCCTGGCAACGGTTTTCTTCTTGTTGAATTAACCTGTTGTATATCACTGCTTTTGGATTAAAACTTTTTAAATAATCAATACTTACCATATTTTCCATACTTTCCATACTTTCCCTTTCTTATCTTTCTATTTATCCGTTCTTACTATATATATAATATTACATTGTCCCCGTTCTAATGTAAAGCAATTTACTTATATTTATAAACACTAAATCTGCCCTCTTCTGGGAAGTAACTCTTCTTATATCCATAGTTACTTGTAGGCAATATTGATTTGAGGTATGACCTGCTTATTTAACTTCTTTGCAGATTTCTTAATATAATCTATTACTGCATCACTGATATTTTTTGTTAATTGCTGCGGGCAGGATATAATCAACTCATTATCCTTAATTGAAAGTATCCTGATAGAGAATCTTATAAACATATGATTATCATACATTCTTTTTATGACACTCCAATACATTTCTTCCGGATTAATTCCAAATAAAGAGTTTGAATTAGTCGCATATGTGATAATGATGTCTTTGCCTACTTTTTCCATATCGTCAGAATATGTAAATACAAAGTCTTTATAATTAGTTGTGGTCATGTTCTGCCCTCTTACATCAACCAGATCGGATATGTCAAATGAATATGCCATGAGGTTGTCGCAATACATACACTTCCTGAATGCATCAGAATTAACAATGTCTTCAGAATACCACTGTGTATAACTCTCAATGTACCTGCTCATAAACCTTTTTATTGTATGTTCTTCTGTTTCTGCCGGCTTAACAATCTTGTTAAGTAATATGCGAGAAATGTCTGTGTGAGAAGCTGCATACAGTGCTGTCAGGGAGATAAGATTTGTAGGCTTAATTCCAAAGTTGTTTATGTAATTTAATACAGCCGGATAGTTTGCTGTTATTTTCAACCTGTCTCTTGTAAAAAGATGCCACAATGTCTCCTTAAAGGTCTCTGATCCTTCCGTTATAAACCAATATTTATTACTGTCATATATGTAAACAAGGATTCCATACATATCAAGCTCATCGTCATATGCATATTCTACTGATAGCGGATTTGTTCCCGCTATATCACTTTCGCATGTGGCCGCTAAAACCAATTTATCGTTTTCAGAAAGAGACGGACCGTAAGCAGTTTTTAACTCTCCAAAATTCTTATCTTTTACACTATTAGCTGTGAACAGTTCTTGAGGCGTAATATTCTCAATCACTTTTATCTCTTCTGCAGGAGCTTGTGTTGCAGTGCTTGCAGAACTATCTTCGGCATGTCCTTTGGTATCTGATTCTACGTGTTCATCAGGAATCTGAGAAGGCTCTTGATAATCTTCCGGATAATCAAAACCTGCAGCATTAATATCGTAATCATCAGTAAATTCTGGTTCAACATCTTCATCAGTATATGTAACGCCTCTGAAAAAATCATCATCATCGCACTTATCTTCTTCCTCGTTAGATGTCGGCAGTATAAATCCACCCATAAATTCATTTTCCTGATTTATTTCTTCCGGATTATTCTGCTTCTCTGTCCGGGTGCTATCTTCCATCTCTTCACCCCTAGATTCTTCCTGATTTAATAATTCAGCTTTACTTTCATTATCCTCTCCTGTTTTTACAACGGTATTTGTATCTGCAATTTTACTTTCAGTCTGTTGCTCAATCTGCTGATCATTACTTTCTTTTTTTAAATTATCAGCTTCATATATTATTGCTTGAGTTTCCGTTTCCTGCTCTTTTTTATCTATATCTTTCTGCTCTTTAGCTGCTGTTTCTGTCTTTGCTTGTTCTATTTTTTCATCATCGACATTTTCTGTTACTTCCTTCTCTTTCTTTTCTTTGTCAGTATTTATGTCTTCCGGCTTTTCGTTAGCGACATTTGATTTATCATTGACCTGACAAGCGCTATCATTTTCTTCTTGATCTGGAATATCTGATTTATTTTGTTCAGCTCCGGCAGCCGAGTTTAATCGTTCCATTATATTTGTTAAAGATGTGCTTTCAGTGTTTTCTTCATTTACATTTGACACCTGTTTAGACTTAGTTGCTCTAACAGATGTATCAAGTGTATCAAGATTAAGATTAGCGCCCATATCTGCAAGCAGAGCTCCTAAATCAAGCTGCCCTCTTACATTGGCATTTTTCTTTTTAGCTGTCATTTATATTATTCCTTTCCTGATATATCATATATAACTATTAGACTGACGCTGAATGTTCTAAGTCAAGAAATAAATAGTTTTGTATCTTATAAATGCACTTATATATGGTGCATTTTTAAGTGTTTTCATATAGAAATGCAACATAACTTCATGCATTCACCGATACATCCTTTTTAAACTGGTTTTCATGGATAATTGACTTTAGAAAATGTCTTTTAATAAATGCACCTTATCTATGGTGCATTTATTGTTAAGACTCTGAGTTAGATTCGCCATCAATAAAGCTGCATTTCAAATCTTATAAAAATCATGGTGCATTCAGCTAAAAGTTGCGCATTTCCTCATGTTACAGCCCTTTTACAAACTGCAATTAATATAGAGATTTGGCGTAATTGTGGTTAATTTCAGAGGTCTGCGAGGGGGGATTGCCTTCCTTTCTCGCTCTCTTTTTTATTTAACTATAAAATAACGATTTTTTAACCATTTTTTAACCATTTTAACTATTGACTTTCTGAATGATAAGTGATATCTTTTTATTAGGAGATAAACTCTCCTGAAAGATTTTTAGATTCTAAAGAGGCTGGGAGTGGTTGCCCGGCTTCTTTTTTCTTTCTCTCTAGGGGTGTATACAGTATACATTATGCAGATTATTTAATACGACTCCCCGGAGGGCATATTAAGAAGCAGGCTTCGCTCTCGCGGGAAAGGGCGAACATATTTTCGCCCTCATTCTTAACACATACCCTTTCTTCCATTAGGGGAAACCCCTCTCCCTCTTATTAGCGAACATATGTTCATTATCGGGATAATTTCTCTCGGGAGCTTCTTTTCTTCCAATCATGTTCCCTTCCTTTCAAATGAAACTCTCTCAAAATATCAAATATTCTGTTGACAATATCGTACCAGCGACGGCTTAATAATTTTGAGGTAATTTTATAATGACAGAGAATATTTTATACAACAGAATTGAATGTCTATCAGACAGGGAAGAAGATAAACGGGATTATACTCTCTCCCTGATGTGTAAGATTTTACATATGGAACCTAGAAGCTGTTCCGATAAGGATAAGGAAAAGCAGATGGAATATATTATATCCCATGCAGCTAATTTATCCCCGAAGGCACTGCTTGCATACTGCACATATGTTACAGGTGGAATGTACAGAGAACAGTTTAATTACTTAGGTCTGTATGTAATCCGCGAGAAAATCAATGAGTTAAGTTATACAAGGACAAGGATAAGTCAGGCTAATAATTTATACAGTGCCGCTGTCGGAGGTACTATTATAGATGTTCATAAGAATCCAGAGAATGAATCAACATACTACTACTGCAACGGAAACGCGGCAGCAGCCATAAGCTCTTCTCTTACTCTTGAGGGAAACCTGAACTTTAAGGATATTGCAAGCATAATATCCACACATGATGATAATCTCGAACACGCATGTGGAGTCAATGATTTCTATGCATATGTACTTGGCAATCACTATTATCCTACTATGTTCTATATGGAAAATGAGGCTATATGTAATTACGGCCAGAAGTACTTCATTGCAGACGGAATCGCACAGACAACACTGCAGTCAAAAGTGTACAATGATAAGGAAAGTACAACGCTGCTTGTCCCTTATATATACAGAGATTATGTAGAAACGGATACCGGCTCCCAAAGAGCTGATGTAATAGCAGATAAGCTGTCTAATTATACAGAATATCTTATTAATCTGTGTGGAATCGACGAGGATAAGCTTAAGGATTATGGAAAATCCTGTAAGGATACCGATAAACTGTCCTCCATTTCAGATCAGCTTGCTCTTAACAGTCTTATCCTGCTTAACCACCCAAAAAACTTATGTGGAACAGCCAGGGAATACGGCAAGATGGATTCCAATACTGCTAAAGAGAAAGGCAAAAAGAAAAACGATAATATTATGGGAGAGGCATTGTTTATCAGCACATGGGCTTCACTTTTTTCAATGCCTGTGTACAGATTCTTTACAGCAGCTATACGCTCTCTCAGTATTGATGAATTTTATGATAAGGTTAATATAATATTTCCTAATAACTCAAATGAACCTGCAGTAATTGAATGCTATAACGGAATATATGCCAAGCTGCTTACAGCTATTGATGATATAGACACTTATATTAAGGATTATGAATCCAATATTCCTTCCAACTACAGCGTATTTGATTTATATGGATTTTTAAACAATTCTGAAGAAAATAAAACTGCAAGCGCATATGAAAAGAAATACATGCATATGGTGTCTAATTACCGCTCCCGCAGAGATATTGTATTAAATAAATCCTTTAAGGCTTTATTCAATAATAAGGACAGGAAAAAGGCAGGAATGCTTAAAAACCTCTGCAGGCTCGGATTTTCAATCTTTAATGTTTTTGGTGGGGACATGTACCGGACCTACCTTGCAGCAAAGCCACAGTTTACTGGAGCATACAGATGGTTAGTTCAGATTTTATCTGACAATCATATTACTGATGAATGTGTCCATAAGTTTATTAATCATGATAACCTTAATATAACATATGTTCTCCCATCAAAGCTGTATGCCTTCAATAAGGTAGACAACTTTGTATTGCGAAACTATTTCCCGGCTCATGACTTAGCCGGAAATGCGCTTGATATATTTTTTGAAGATGTTTCTGTTGATTACGGTGCCTGTATCCGATGCGCTACAGCCATCTATGCATCAACAAAGATTAAATTTGACAATAAAACCCTGCTTTTTATTATGGCTGATAATCTTGGAGAAGCCTACAAGTTCATTGCAAAATATATCTCACGGGCTGTTGGCAGGGCTGATGAGATAATGGAGAATAACCTGAGCTATACATTTATAGTGCGGGACGAATTCGTAAGCTATATTTCCGATATGACCAATGGCATTAAAGGCAATGTTAAGCTGTACACCATAAACAGATTCAATTATTATGAAACCAAATACAGTGAATTTACGGATAATTGTGGAGCTGATCATGACTTTCCTGAGTACTTTGCTGATGCCATAGATAAGGAAAAATTTCCTGTAACATATGAAAAGGATTTTGACAATATGTTATCTCAATGACTTAAATTAGTGAGGTGTAATTATGAAAACAGTATCAGTATGTGGACAAATCAATAGTGAAGAAGAGATTGAATTCATGCAGTTTAGGGATTACCAGCTTTTTAATTCTTCTGATGTAAGATATATCCACGGATTTAATAATGGAAGAATTTTCACAAAAGAAACCTTAAACGATGCAGCTATGCAGCAGAATGAGAAAAACAATAAAGTAATTTACTATCCATTCGGTTAAAACGCTTAAGGCAATTAACACAGCTTATTATCTTTTACCTCCTTTCATATTTTTCAAGAGCACCCATTTCATTATGTATGGGTGCTCTCCTGTTATTAAATCCGCTTTAATACAGCCTGATATGAGGAGGTAAGATTTCTAATAAAATGCTTACGCAGGCAAAAGGAGTAATTTATGACAAATCTAATGAAGAAATTTGAGAAATGGATAATGTCTTATACATATCCTGAAAGAAGAACAAAGCAATTATTTATGTTTAATGATGAGCTCAGGCATTATTCAGCAATGGATAAGGATGAGCTTCAATTTGAATATATAAACTGTAAGACGGAGTATGAGCATAAAGCAATCATTTTCACTGTTACAGCAGTTATATCCGCTGTCTTTTTCTCAAAGATGTTATTTACAACGCTGAATGAATATATCATGTACAATAACAATCCTGGTGTATTATCTCAGGATGCATATGTAGTATATTTTACACTTATAACAGTGATTGAGTTATCACTTGTAATTTGCGTCATAATGGCATTATCTGCTACTCTTAAAGATATGATGCATTTAAAAAGAAAGTTCTATCTGATAGAGTATGTAATAAATAACATGGATAATAGTACGTGTGCAGCACAGACAACTGATAACAACAATTAATGTTATCAGGAATCTGCTGCCAGTCATACGTTACATATCCCCCAGCCATTTCAGGCAGCTTCTCCAGGAGGCAGAATTCTGTCACATTTTTCTGCCTCTCAATTAGCGAATCCCGCATATGTAATTCAATTTTCATTTCTTATTCTATCAGGCATTATTCTGCTTACTTATGTCTTTTCTCTTCTCACCTGCAGAACCATTTACATAAAATCACACCGATATACTTTTCTGATTAGCTGATTCAGATATTTCAGGATTCCAGAACGCCTGCTGCCATCTCTGGGGATTTTATCCGGTTATCCATCATCAGCTATCAGCCATCAGCGGTCACATGTGTCACCTGAAGTTCTCCGGGGGACAGGGGGACACCCTTCTTTCCATATCCCCTCTCTATCAGTTGCCTATCCAGTACATATTTACTGCTGCCGGCTTATATTTCATAAATCCACTTCCGGCTTCTTATGTTTAATTATTCAATGTTAGGGGATTATTCAGGGATAGACGATCCTGCAGCACATGCTGCCTCTCTTGCCTTTCCTGAATATGAACATAAACTCTCCTGACACTTCTTTCCGGAAAGATTAATTAATTTCTCTCGGAGAAAGCACATCTGCGCATCTATTTCCTTTTTCCCCTTCACTGTCCCTGTAATATACAGGCATTTATGCTTCAACAGGGGAATAATAAGAGATAATATTTCTTGAATGATGGCAGCAGTCCTTTGATTTAATGCTGCTTAAATGGCTGTCAGAGGGTTTTTCCTCTTTATCCTTAGAAGTAGTCTATAACGCAAAAACACCCGCCACAGCCTAATATGAAGTCACAGGGGAAGGGAGAAAGCCTGCTGCCCTCCGGGAGCGCAGGAGACATGCTCTGCTTATTCTCCCTCTGATTTCTCTCCAGAGAATCCTTATCTTCCTGATTCCTCTTCATTCCTCTCCGGGAGAATGCTTCCCACATCAGATTATCAGGAGTAATTAATGGTCCGTTGATACCTCATAGATATGAGGGAAAGTATGGCAGCAGTACTTATGGCTTTTATATTCTGCTAAAACAGCCCATTTTGCTTATATAACCTATAATTATATACTTACTGATAAAAAAGCCTTACCAGCCGAAATCAGGGGATACATGGATAATAAAAGGTAAATAACCCATAGGAATTTTTTCCATTATGTATGCTTTATTAATAACGACTTTTGTAGTATCATATATTAAGTTAATATGATGAAGGAGTTTCCACTAATGACAAATCTTGATAATATGAAAAACACGCTTAGCTCTGAAATTCTTAATTTAAACGAGCAGCAGTTATACAATTTATTTCTCCTCCTGGAGGGAGAGTCTGATGTTCCTGAAAGATTTGGTATAGATTCCAGCAAATATTATACCTGTCAGAAATGCAGGAAAGAACATAACGGGTGTATTATTGACGACATGGAGGATTTCCATAATGAATGTTATGATGCTTTTATAGACTTTTGCCATAAAGATGTATCCTGAATGTCGCACAGATAAAAATAATCAGATAAAAGATATCTATTTACTTATTGCAGCCGGAAAGTTTTAAAAGAAGATAAATGGTTATGAGTTATGAAATGCTTCATGCATGTACAGAAAGAGTACGGGGAAATAATGAAGACCTGATGAATCAGGTGTAAGAAGCATAAGAGTTATACATGATTCTCCTGCTGGTGACTTACTTATACTTATATCCAACAGGAGACTGGCATTAAATCAGCCCAAAATGTGTGAATTTTTACATATATGAGTTTGGAGCAGTCCTGTGAAACCACAGGTTTTCCGATTTAATATACTGTATTTTTACCACTTTTATCTGGTTGTGGTCTATGATCTTACATTCATATGAAAGAACCGCGGTATTTTTTCTTTTCCAGTCTTCTAAAACCTGTCTGTATCCTATTACTTTATACTCCTGCAGAATTCCCTCATCGTCTTCCATGCGGAATTTAATAGGAATAATTTCCCCGTATCTTGTAAATTGACATATCACATCAAGCGGCTTATCTCCCGGAATAAGTGGCATTTAATTTCCCCTTTCTCATGTCTCATACTTATTGGTTTTATTATTATCAATTAATCAAATTATATCAGATACAAAATTTCAATACAAAAAGGCACTGGCTGTTGCCAATGCCTACATAATCTTTTGAGGAACATCCTGAAAATCGTAAGAGTCAACAGTTTCTCAAACATTGAACAAGAACGGTATGCAAAAGAGAAAGTTTATAACAGTACTCGCAAACTATAGATTTTTCAATCTGAATTCCATCAAAGTTTGATAACCTTATGAACTAACAGTACTCTCAAACTCTTCACAAAATGTTATTCACGACATTTATGTTTGATAACCTTTTGTTTAACAGTACTCTCAAATCCCTGATGAAGGATTATTTAACAATTCAGAGTTTGATAACCTTATGAACTAACAGCACTCTCAAACACATTCCGACTTGTTTAAATTTTAACATATGTGTGATAACCTTTTGTTTTAACAGTACTCTCAAACCAAGACTGGCAAGCAGGCTGCGTGAATCTGGTTTGATAACCTTTTGTTTTAACAGTACTCTCAAACTATGCAGCTTTTGCAATCAGCTCCATTTCAAGTTTGATAGTGTATAAATTAACAGTACTCTCAAACTTGTGACCTGCACAATGAAGAGTTTTGGCAGTTTGATAACATTTTGTTTTAACAGTACTCTCAAACCTCAGTGTAGTAGTATTTGAGGATATATACGTTTGATAATCTTTTGTTTTAACAGTACTCTCAAACAGTTAAAATACTAGCGTCTGGGTGTGTGTCGTTTGATAACCTTTTGTTTTAACAGTACTCTCAAACCCGTCTCTTCATGGTACTGAGTTCTGCCTGGTTTGATAACCTTTTGTTTTAACAGTACTCTCAAACCTGTATCTATAATAGATGATGTAGCAGCAGTTTGATAACCTTTTGTTTTAACAGTACTCTCAAACGATTAGGTATTCTTCCCTGTTCGCTACCATGTTTGATAACCTTTTGTTTTAACAGTACTCTCAAACTTAAATAGGATGCTTAAAAGAGTTTTAACGGTACTCTCAAATTTAAAATTTCAAGAGTACTGCTTAACTAATACCAACTTGTTTTATTATAGGGTTTTAAGACCATTTTGTAAATACTGTTATACATGCAGCAGATCTACCTCATTACAAATTAAACCTGTCACTGACCTGTTTACCAGCTTCACGGAATTAAATGCACTTATATTACATCCCATCGTTATTGAACCTACATGTTGACCTGCACCAATCCATGATAAGTTAGCTATATTTGTTCCCATTCGTGTGAGAGTAAATATCTGATTGAGTACTTCCAGCTGTTCCTTAACAGACAGTTTAATAAAAGTATCTCTGCCTTTCTTTAGCATATCTCCTGCTGTATTTCGTCTTTTAGAATAAATACTGTTAGTATGCTTATCTACAAGTTCATCATACAGTTCGATGTTTTTATCTGCAGACATATCCTTATCCAGCGACTTAAAGTTTATGTATTTTTCGATCTTGCTCACATATTTCTGCCACTCAGCATTTACTCTCATAGGAACATTATTTCTTAAATAATACTGGACTCCCGCTTTACCACCCAAAAGATAACTATAACCATCTATAATAAGTTCACTATATAGCATTATCTTAGCGATTTTTATTACCGGTTCAATGAGATGCAGCACATCTGTACAATACTTCTCTAAATCCTTTTTACCTTTAATTTGTGAAACAAGGTGTAGTGGGAGGCTGTATATAGTTCTAACCCTTGATTTCTTAAGCGTATGCTCTGCTAAAAACATGTATGCTGATGTTATGCTTGTTTTGCCGCCGTACTTGGTTACAGACATTCTTTCATTTGATGTTTTTAATGGCAGATATACGCCTTCCTTTGCCTTATCTGCTCTTGTAATAGTGGCATTTGTTAATCCACCATGTCCCTGTATTGTCCTTGTTATTGTGATAACTGTATTTCTATTCATCACTTTATTCACTGTATGTATTGTTGCAGCTTCCGGATTTGTTTTGTCAGTAATCCAGGCTATTCTGTCGTCTCTTATAACATTAAAATCATACATTCGGTTAAGATTGTATTCTGACTTTTTCTTCCGGTATTCTTCTTTGATGTACCATATCGGCGAGGCAGTAAACTTGGTATACCACACATTCCCAACTACAATATTTAGATATGCATCTTTGGCCAGATAATCGTCATTTATAATAGTTGTTCTAGGGAAGTCAAATTTATGCCTGAACTCATTTGTTTCTGATGTTTTGGCATATATAACCTTTGTATCCTTTGGAAGAATGTTTTTAAAAATATCTGCCATCATTCTTGTTGAAGATCCTGCCTGATTATATAACTTTCCGATGAAAGAAGCTCTCTTCTCGTCTGACAATGGATTTCTGTCTGACAGTCTTGTCAGCTTTTCTGCAGAAATTAATCCGCTGCGCCTTAACTGCTGCCAGAATTCATGCATATTATCATATATGTCCTGTGGCACAGGATATCTATCCGATAAATCTCTGTTTAAATCTGTATTGGTTAATACAAGATTGTCAATAGATTCGTCCTTAACAAAGTGTTTAGGGTAGATATGGTCAATATTGTGTTTCTTTCTCTTGTCCGGCGATTTAAGCTCTTCCAGAGAAATATCTTCGCCTGTATACATGTCCTTTCCCATCTGCAGGAAATAAAGATACACATTCTTTGCCTTTAATGAACCGTCAGCGTCACACTGATCTATGAGTGAAATCATTTTCTTCTTCCAGTCCGCAGAAACCCCCTTCATCCCTTTATAGAGGGCTGTCAGCTTACCCTTACGTGATTCCTTTGGTATGTCGTTTGGTCGGGATTTTACAGTATCAAGGAAGATGCTCTCAGGAGCATATCCTTTTATTTTTACAATCTCCCTTACAATCTTTACAGAGGCCCATATAGTTCTCCTCTGTGCGGTAGTGGCATATAAATCGTTAAGATCATCGTAATCAAAAGAAAAAAGATTTTTTACAGCGTTTTCTGTCTTATCTTTTACTCTGGCAGAAAAATCAAACCTCGTATCATACATAAGCTCCATGAGATTAAGGTTGTTGCTCCACATGGCATCTATGACACTTATAAGCTCATTATTATCCTTATCAAGCCCCTTCATGTTCAAAAATCCTCGTGACAATCTGCCCCAGTCCTTGCAATTAAGATTATGAATCTTTCGTAACTGTTCTTCATCAAACATGTCAGGATATTTATTTAATATTTGTTCTGTTACAAAATCCTTTGATGAGCCATATATAGTAGACCAGAGTATAATATCCTCAGCCACAGCTTCATTATCTTTATTCAGGCTGCCAAAAATGTCCGCGAAAAATCTATGGCTTGCCATACTGTTATTTAACTTATCATCAATTCCTGTGATTATGCTGTCGCTGGTAGCACTGCCCTTTTTTACAAGAAACGATAGTATCTTTTTCTTCGATACCGTTTTCCCTCCGGCAAGCAATTCATTAACGATTGCCTGCTTCATTTCAACGGAAATTTTTTCTCCGTCTACACTGATACTGTTAATTTCATTAAGAACTCTGTATTTCTCATATAGAAGTGAAGCATTAGGCAGAACATTCTCTCCTGACAAATAATTGCACTTTCCTATTATCTTTTCAATGAATTGTTTTGCGCTCTGGCCCATATCAACTTTGTCCTTAAGATTCCACGGATAAACTTTTCCCGGCTCTTTTCGCACCGCCCATCCTCTGCTGTTATATGGAGACACGGGACCTATAAAATAAGGCATTGTAAAAGTGAACAGGCTAAGTATTCTTTCAGATACAGTAAGACCGGATTCATCACGGCTGTTAAGAAAATCATAATACTTTGAAGCATTTTCAAGTATAGCTTTAAGCTCCACAGAATACAGCTGGTTTGGTATCAGGGAATTATCTTTAATTCTCTGTTTTGGAAGGAATGTCCCTTTATCAATCTCATCAAGGATATATTCCGCCTGCTCATCATCAGCATCGGCAAGATATTTCTTAATGGTATGGTAAAGATCTTCCTGGGTTCTTCCCTTGTCCGATTTCCTTCTTGTAATCTGGTTATTATGGTTACTAAAATGTACATATGCACTATATGTGCCGGGTTCTTCTTTAGAGAAGAATCTTTTATATTCATTTTTTGATAGAATTGTCTTTAATTCTGATTTTAAAATCTCAAGATCATTTGCATGTTTTTCGTAAGAAGCTATCTTCGCATCAGAAACATATCTGTAATCCTGTATAATGTTCTTAATGATGGCAGCATCATACATTTCCTTAACTGATTCAATCAGAGAGTATTCATTTTCTCCAATCAGTTTTTCTATACTGTCTGCTCTTTCAAAATAGTCTTCATCCTTAAAACTAAACGACAGCTTCTTTTCATCCTCTTCAAGACTTTCCGCCAGCTCTGGGAAAATATCTGCTATCTTTGCTTTTAGCCCGCACATAAGTTTTATAATTGATAGCGCCGGCTTTGATGTAGCATCTACCAGCTGCGTAACCAGAGTGGCTTTCACTTTTCCACTTATACCTGGATTAATCATTATATCCATAATTTTTTCAGCAGGTACTTCCATCTTAAGAACAATATCATACTCGGCAGCCTTAGTGCATATATTCTCATATACCTCGCCTAACGATTTGTCTGTATCTTCCAGATTTTTAGTATAAAAATTTCCACGGTTCTTCATCATGTGGGATACGGCAAGGTATAGACAGCGTATATCCGGCTTCTTGCTTCCGTGAGCCAGTTCTGAACGCAAGTGGTATATAGTCGGATACTCAGACATGTACTGCCTGTCACTATAATCTTTGTCTGCAAAAAGCACGTTTCTGTCTCCATTCAGGCGAATATCCTTATCTTCGCTGTAATAGAAGCTGTTATCAAGGCGTACAAAGAAATTCTCGTCTACTTTCTGAATTTCATCAAAAAAATAGCTTCTTAAGAGTCTTATTCTTTCTTTTTCCTTTAAATTACTATTTCTTCCCTGCCTGAAACGCCTTCTATCCTCTGCAGTTTCGGCTTCATCATATTTATATACACCCCACATATCCTTACCCTTAAATCGTGACAGGTTGTAAGATGTATTAGTAACTGCATATGCGGCATATGTAGGTCCTACATTAAGACCTATATAATACGGTTCCTGCGATTCTTTTCTTATACTTTTCATATTTTATATTATCTCCTTGACATTAATTTATAAATGGCATATTATTTAGTTGAATTAACAGTACAAAGTTCAAATAAGGGTATAACCCGAAAATGCCACGAGTTGGCGCTACATGGTGTAGCTTATGATAAGGTCTTCAATTTCAGTTGAGGACCTTTTTTATTTGATCCTATTTTATCAGGATATCGTCAACACATCGTCAATTTTCGCCTATGAACTACTCGCAACCGACTAACGTCGGATGGAGTTTCTATGTTACATGTTTTCACATGTAAGTAATCCTGTGGCGGTTGCTTTACGCAACTGTCACAGCATATGGGGTGTCCACTATCCCTTTATCCCATCCTTTTACGTTTGGGAATACTTTTCTTATTATGTTTGCAGCTCCATTTATATCTGCATTTCCTGTACTTCCATCACCATACTTGTACAGTCCTCTTTTTATTCTCCTGCCTGAAAATACATGCTTTTCGGTTGAATCAACACTAAACACCGGTATTTTGTCTCTTGCCTTAAAATCTGCCATTGATGTATAGCTTTCCTCTGTAAGTACAAGTCTTATTCCATATTCTTCCAGTTTATACTGAAGCATACCTGCAAATACGAGATGTGGTATCTGCACTATTGCCTGGTTATTAGCAGCTCCAGTATTGATTTTCTGCTTCTGAAATACATTATGGCCAAGTATTACTATATCTGCATTGTTATCCTTTGCATAGTCAGCTATATATCTGCTTATCTTGTGAAGGCTGTCCTTTATCATGCAGTTTCTTTTGTAGGTCAGTCTGCCGATTCTTCTGGTATATTCCCTGTTGTTGCAGAGTTCTGCCTGACTCTTTAATCTGGCGAGTCTTTTGTTATAGTAGTTATTTACCGATTTAAGGGTGCGCCCATTAACAAGAAACGGTTTGTCACCAAAGTTATTAGTGACAGCACAGAAGTTATTAAGTCCCGGATCTATTCCTATTACCCTGTGTTCAGATGAATCCCTGCAGGATTTAAGCTGTTCCATCAGCTTTTCATCTGACAATTCAGAATATGCCTTATACACAGTGGCATGGTCTACAGTCTCAAGCACAACATCAATAATGAATACATCTGCAGTGTGTTTAATCCTAACTTTCTTAAGAGTTGTTCCTTCATCTAAGTTTCCAAGATTTAACCTGTATTTATATCCCGGTACTTTCAGATATCTGCCATCAGCTATTTTACATATCTGGTTTGTAAGTATTGCTGTCGTGCAGCTTCCCTCTGTCTTATATCCCGGCATCTTAGGTCTGCCTGTAAACACATTCTCATTTGCTTTATATACCTTCAGGGAATTAAAGAATGCTTTGTAGTTTCTGAGCAGCAGCTTCAATATCTGCTGGTTTGCCTGTGAATACATATCATAGTAATTGATGTCTTTTGTCTGTTTCAGGTAGAAGTCCATAGTACCATATGTAAGCCATTTACCCTTAGGCTCATACTTAGTTCCTTCAGTAACAGCCTTTATATCTTTGTAAACTTCCATCTGGTTAGCTGTCAGTGGCTTTAAATTTTCAAAGTCCCTTACAGCCGTAGCATACTGTCTTAATATATAGTTTGCCCTGTTGTACAGATATGTTGACTTCTTACAGATATCAGCACAGTAAGAAAACATTTTATGACCTTTTCTTATATGATACTGTCTTGTCCTGTACACCGATTCACTTCCTTCCTATGTCAGTCAAAGTTAAAACAACTATCCTAAGCAATTCATCTCACAACCGACAGTTGTCGAATGAAGTTTTCTTGCTAAATTACGACAGTGACTTAATTACCCTGAATCTGAAACACCGCAGTACATTCATTCTCCCTTATTGTCATGTCCCTAAATATTAGGTTTTTCAGACCACATTCAACAGAAAAGTCTTTCTTTACGCCGTTGCAAACTCTGTCAAATTCTGCCTTACATTCATCAAATGATTCTCCGCTTATTACAACTGAATGCTTTAATACTTTTATTCTTACCATGTTATATCCCTACTAATTTTTAAAAATTTGATTATCATACTCATCCTGAGAAACCTGAAGTTCTATCTCCTCATCATACAATGCTCCCCAGCTTCTCCTTGTTTTAACAATTGATGATCTTGTATTTGATTTCTGATCTTTTACTGTCACATTTAATGTCTGGCTGCCATACCATGTTGTCCGCTTTATATTTTTATTTTCGTAATCAATCGTCACAGTGTGGTATCTCCCGTCTTCAAAAAAAGAGCTTGATACTGAATCGTAAAATTCTGCTTCAACCGTCATTTTACCATTATTTACCTTTAAGCATACAAAAACACCTACCGCAATCATAATTACAGTAAATGCCACAGGGGTTATCAGAACTCTGTTTCCATACTTATTTGTCAGCACAGCAGCTGCTACAAGTAAACCAATTGCAATGATAGTTGTTCCTGCAGTAAGCAGGAACATAAATTCGTCTAGTGGCATATAATACCTCCCTCGTTATTAATTTTCGCTGGTAAAACATTTTGAAAAATTATAATTACTAATAAAACTGAAACCGTCATCATTGTATATCTTAATAACCGAATCATATCCCTCTCTTCTAACCTTTTTCATATCAATATCATCGACATAAATATCCATATCGCAACGGCACTCTTCGCTGATTATAATATCTTGATTTATGGTAAGCTCAAAGACAGACTTTGCTATCTCTCCATTATCGTTCATCACAGGCTGATTAGTTGCTCTGTCATAAATGATCATTTCGGCTGTATATTTGCCAGGCTTTACATTTGAAATTTTTTCTTTCATTGTTATCAAATTTCTGCCTTCAGTGCTCTGTTCACTTATTCTGTTAATTTCTATAGGATTTAATATATTCCTGCCTAACATCACAGTTGAGCCTCCAAGTATTATTGCTCCAAGTATAATACCTGCGCAAAACAGTCTTTCAAACTTAGGTTTTTTCGCTTTTAAAAGAAAAATAATTGACATTATCATCATTATTAATCCTATTGCAAATCCTATTAAATACAATGTCTCCTGATATATTCTCATAATTTTCTCCTTCCAATCATTTACTATCAAATTTCCTATCGTTCTATGATGTAAAAATATTGTTTATATTCAATGTTAGACACGCATTGGTCGATGTGTCAATACTTCTATTATTTTAATTTAACTGTCTGACATGAAGCTGTAAGCTCTCGCTCTGATTCCCCTTTGGTAAGTCTTCCAAAAAAATGAAACCATATTGCATCTTTGTCGTTTTCTGTTAATACATATGCCGACTCTTTTTTATATCTTTTTTCCATGATTTTCAGCAGTTTATCAGCAGATTTCTCTACTCTGGCACTATTCATTTCCTTTTTCCCCCTATCTCTATTTTGATTCTGTAACCATAATATGGGCTTTGTTTAGGTCTATCATTTGATTCAATAAGATTCTTATCTAACAGTTCAGTTATAGCCTCTTTCCTTATAGTTTCTCGCGTTCCTGTTTTATAAGAACAGTCGTAATAGGTATTCAGAAAATCAATTATATCCTGAACTCTCATGAAATCATTATCCATGTCTTTAACTGAACCATCTGGAAGAATATGTTTGATTGCAAGATACACCAGTTTTGTGAGCTTATTTCCTGACACATCTGCTTCATACAGACGATTAGATATATCCTGTGGATCAGCTTTATATCTGGCTGATGATATACATTCATTAAAATTTGCTCTGTACCCGGTCTTTAAAACAGCATACATGCTGCTGTCTATAACTTCCACATTGTGGCCAGTCCAGACAAATATGCTTTCTTCTCTGATATCTACAATCACACCCTTCCCGAAATATCCTGTTACGATATCACCTGTTGTATATTTCATGCACTTCTCCCTTCCCGATACAGTTTTTGTTTTACTTCTTCCAAATTGTTGTAGCGATTCCTTATACATGCATTTTCATTGAAGTCATTGAACATGTGCAAAAGTGCTTTTTCTGCATTAACATATCGTCTTCCTATTGTCTCGTGTGTTCCTTCCTTTTTTCCTGCTAGACTGAACTTAAGAGGTTTGTAAATATCTTCTTCTTTTTTCAGTGTAAGCAGCCATTTGCCATTATTTGTATTGGTGTATGTAAACAACGCACTGTCTCCTGACTTCCAGTTTTTACTGTCATTAATTATATCTGCCAGTAATGTTCTGTTCATTTCATTTTCATACACACAGGGGAGCTGAAACCAGTCTATTTTTTGCCATGATGCACTAATTTCTACATTCTTTTTCTCCCAGCTGTTATTTTTAATAAGTCTTATGCAGCCATTCCCATACAAAGTATCGCGCAGACTTTCTAAACTGGCGTCAGCCCTTGTAAGCAGCTTATCACCTGCATATGCCAGATACCATATATCATCATTTTTTACACTGATTTCTATTAATCTATGATTAATTATTTTTCTCCAATGCTCTATTGTTCTCATGTTCTGCTCCTTTTACATTAATTGTTGTTCTATTCTGATTGCCTGATACCCACAGGGAATCAGGCACCTTGAAAGGTATTCCGACTCCCTGAAAGTCATTCCAGCTTCTTACAGCATCTGTAACCTCAATACTACGCCTTTAAAAGCCGTATTCTTCTATTGGATATTTCATTTGCATTTTTAAAAATTTTCAATGTTATCACCTCTTGCGTGTATTTTATTTCTTTATTTATTACATTATTACTATAACTCTAATCAAATAGTTTGTCAATACATTTGTATAAAATTTTTATAATATTCTTAATTTTTACAGATATGTAATTTGGCTGCGTATTTTGGTCATTTAGCGGTTTTTATATAGATAATGCATATTTCCTTATTCTTCTATGAAAAATCGAAATATAAAGAAAGCAGGGCTTAATAAGCCCTGCTAATTCTTTTATTATGCTGTTCTTTTCTATTCATAAGTGTCAAAAGCCTTCTTCGCCTCTTTTTCAGAAAAATGAAAATTCTTTTGAAGTGACTTTATTGTTTCATTATAATCATAATTAAACCTTTTTGCTATCAATACAGAAGCTCTAACAGCATCCTCTAATGCTTCATCATCCATTTCTTTATCATAATTACATATTAACTTCTCTGCCTCTTCTCTTGTTATATCAAGTTCCTTTATCAAATTTACAGCAGTCTCATTATCTGATGCTCCATAGTATCTTGATATCTTGATAACCGTCTTTATTGTTGCTTCTAAAGCAGCTTTTTCTCTTTCTTTTTTAATCTGTTTTTCTAGTATCATATATGTGCCTCCTTAGCAATGATTATTTCTTTAATTCCCTTTTCTTCTTGCATTTTCGATCATGTTTCGCGATTTATCATCAATCGCAAAATCATTTTTATCTGCATATGAAATGATATCCCTATATGAGCTCACAGGGACAATTACTTTCTTATAGCTCTGCTCCCAGTATGCTCCGGGAATAAAACTTAGTGCCCTATTGCACAGAACTCTTTCATATCCCTGCCAGTCTAGGTATAGGTGTGTCTGGTTAAATCTCTTAACCCATCTTGTTATCTCCGGTTTAAAATCCTTCTGCCGGATCATTCCCATCACCTGGGTGTTTAATATTGACACTGCATATCCATTACTGTTCAATTTAATGCCGAGCTCTGCAGCTCTATCTATATAATTGCCTGTATACTCTGTTATTTCCCTCGTATAGCAGTTTCTTTCTCTCAGGTAGGAATAATTCATATCTTTCAGAATATTCTCTATTTCGTCATTATACTGCGTTGGAAAGACATTTATAGTTGTCTTGTTTTCCAGTTCTATGTAGATAAGAATATTACTCTTGATTTCTTTCGGTTTTACAATATGTTGTATAATATCCTGCTTTAGCTGGGCTGCTGTCCTCTGCTGTGCAGAATCTTCCGAAGTCTTTTTCTTCTTGGATTTGTTATTACGTTTAGCACTCGGAGTATACTCATTTACGAACCGTTCTTCCTTCAGGATATCTTTATTGTCCATCCAGAAGCCACCGTGGTCCTCGTTTTTAATTATCTTGCGAATGATTTCTGCCTGCTTATCAGAGGCTCTCTTTACCCATTCATTAATAAACCTCTGCCGGTTCTTATCTCCATACTCAATTTGTGCCGGAGTACCCCTTAACGGCGGCTTGAGGTCATTTAGTTCGCTTATGGTTAATATTGTGCTGTTTATCTTGTTCCTGCATTGTGGACACGGAATATACACTTGAAGCTCTTTTGCTTCCGGCTTTTTTTCCACATTAAATTCAGCTCTGTGTCCACAGCTGTATATTCTAATCTGTTTAAACATTGCCATAATCCCTTATTAATCCGATAACTGATTTGTCAATTTCAATGCTTGTAATCTCATGAATAATTGTTTTTTCCAATTCCGTTGTAGAGAATTCTCTTATAATATCTCCGCTGGTTAATGTATACCTGTATGTTCCATCAATCAGTGTTCTTCTCGCTAACGAATATTCTCTATAGTGGGATTCATCATTTTTCATTCTGCTAAGAAGCATATTAGTAATATGAGCCGGTGCAGCCTTTAAGGTTTTATCCTTCTCATAAATTATATATGCTTCTATTGTTTTCCTGCCTGTTTTACTGAATTTCAAGCAAATATCAAGTCTTTTCGATTTATATTTAATTAAAATGCTCCTGTTTGAGTTAGAAAAGGTACAACTGCCCCCTCTTACTGGTACAGCCGTTTCCGTGTTAATCTGGTTGTTTCTTATGTCTTTCGCTGCTGTATTAAGAGCCGGGAGCATTATGATAGGATCAATTTTTACGATTTTATTCAGCTCGCTAAGAGCATTGTTGTACGACTTCCTAAAAGACGTTGTTTCAGTTTTAATTCTCAAATCCATCATCATAATAACCCCCTTCTCTATAAACTGCTTCAGCAAATCAATAACTGTAGATGCCTGATTTATTTCTAAAACCTCCTGAACATATTAACAATACCGTTAGACTGAGTATTAACTATGCTCTTCTCTTCTACTACCTTACCAGACGATTCAAAGTTGATATTTATATCATCGTAACTTTCTCTGCTGCTTTCCGGCTCTTTATCTTCCCCTTTATCAGCTTTCCTTGTGTCTGATTCTGCTTTTATAATCTCTTTTTTATCATATACAGGTTCAGACTCTGTTGTATCTGGCATAGTTTTTTCCGTTTTCTTATCTTTTAAATTGTCATTCAGGGCTTCAGCCTTATGCTCTTCCAGCTTTTCGTTACTAATATCACTGAAATTAGATTGCTGCACATCCCGTGTGTTGCTTCCATTTCCTTCTATGTAATTCATAAGGATCTGATTATCAAGAGGCTGTATATCACCCTCCGGATAGATTAGTGACAATCTTACCAGTGCTTTTAAAACATCTGTTTTTTTATATCTGGCATTTAGAGATTTATTAACCTTATCCTTAATGTCAACGAAAAAATCATTAGCCTCTGGCTTCATATTAAACCTGTATCGGCTGTCTTCTACTTTATCCCTGTAATTATCACTTAATTTGAAGGATTTTGGGACAGGCATTCCCAGTTTGACACAGCCTATCATTAATTCAATACTTTTAATAATGTCAGATTTTCTTTTAAAAGTACTGAAATAACAAATAATATCTGCATCTTTTATTCGTGACAGATTAACTAAGCAATCTTTGTAATGCACCATAATACCCTACTTTCTTTGTGGGAGCAGCTATACTCCCACATTAAATATTTTAGGCAAGTAACAGGCCTCCGGTTGCGATGGAATAAATACTGCCATTCTCTACATCTCCATATTTGCCCTTTGCTTTACAGTAATTTTTCTTGTCGGCAACCTCTTCTCCAAAGTTTTCTGCTACCGCCTCTCTTACATACTTAAGTAATTTATCTGCATATAACTTACCTGCTCCTCCAGATACAATAAATGAATTGGCTGTAAGCATTTCTCTCTTATACTCTTTCATAGAGTAATCAAATAATTCCTTAATTGTTGCCTGAATCTGCTTTTTATACTCAGGAGCAATTTTAATAATAACTGGTTCGCCTTCCTCGTTGAAGTCATTGATAATTCTTTCTTCTGTTGCATATGCTTCTATCTTTTCCTGCGGAATTCGATATTTATACTGCTTATATATAGAATTAGATGTATTCATACATATGTTTGTTATTGCGAAATCTGTATTGGATTCACTCTTACTGTTAATTGTAGCATCTTCCTCCACTCTCGCAATTCCTATTGTCTTACCTCCGCAATCCCATGCGAAAGCTGGCAGGTTGCTTGAAAATTCTCTGTTTCTGTCCTCATCAGTTACCTGCTTCTTTCCAGCAAGCTTCTCATCAATAATGTTAAGCACTTCACATGTAATGGATGCATATGTCTGACTTTCGAACAGTATCTCTGCTCTTTCAATTATCTCAGGCAGCTCATACATCTCTTCATCCTTAATTCCATCAATTGAGAACATATAATTCTTATGAAACTCTTTATTCCTGATGCAATTTATAATGCTGTTCTTAATATCATCATTCTCTAATGTTGCATGAGGAACCAGAACAATTATTGTTAAATCGAAGTTGTTTCCATTATCCATGATCTTGGAAAGCTCCTCTGACTTACCTGATAACTTATTTACAGCCTTAAATAATGATGCAAGAACCAGCATCTTGAATCTCTCTGTATTGAATCTGGCGTACTTGCCGCCTTCATTTTTCTCATCAATTGCATCATAGAACTCATCGTCCGTCTTGAGTTCGTTGGTGAAATCATATCTATTCTTAGCTGGGTATCCTCCAACATAGTATACCCGCTCTCCTGTTACAGGGTTTGTTGCCCTGACATACAAAGGATCTTCCTCTTTTAAATCTGTAATCTTTCTGCTCATATTACATTTCTCGATGTTAGCTGCATCGTGAAATTTCATTAACTGGATTGTTCCCTCTCCGGTTTTTTCTCCAACAATAGTTTTAAAACCATTGTAGCCAGCGTCTAAAGAAATAATAAAGTGCTTATTCGCCATATCACGGCCTCCTTATATGTTTTTATGAATTAATCATATCATTTCAATAATGATATGTCAATTTCTCTGAATAAAAATAACTATATTTTAACAACTTTTTAACTATTTTTTAACGAGTATATAACTATTTTTTAACTAGATTTTAACTATTTTATAACTATTCATAATAAAATAATTAGATTTTAACTATATTTTAACGATTTTTTACCATATTTATAACCATTTTTTACCTATAAATTAACTATTTTTTAAAATCACATGATTATTACCAATATCCTTTGCATCTTCTTATCATTAACACCATTATCAAAATATGTTTGATTCTAATCGCCCTGTATAAGAATGACAATTTTGGTTGTATATTCGCTAATCAAAATTTTAATTAAAAACTAAGTGTACATATTAAATATAAAACTAGCGTAATTAAATTTAATTTTGTTTTTAACTAGATTAACACATTATTTCATGTTTTGCAATTTATATGTTTTAAATAATCATATTAAAATATTAACACTACTTAGTTTTTAATTAAAATTTTAATATTGTTTAAATTCGGAATATTTCTGTATTATTCATATCTTTTTCTTTTTAGCAAATAGGTTGCTTTAATTAATTTACTTAAAATTTTTCATATATTAGAGATTTAATATGCAATTATATATATTCACTTAAAACTAAATAGATTATTTTCCGGTCTTTAATTTTAAATTAAACTCCAAATTAAATTTCAAAATCCGCATATGATATGGCAAAATTTGAATTTTTAATATTATACTTAAGTTATTATGCTTACTTAGTTTTTAATTAAAAATTTAATATAGGCTTAAAAAGGCTTATTTCTTGGCTTAAAGAGGATATAAGCAGTGTATTAAAATTGATATTTCATATAAAATTTAATTAAATCACTTAAATTGATATTGTTATTAAAGGCTTGAATATCAATTATTTTTTAATATAAACTTGAATTATCTATGAAATTAATTTAAAATACGGAGTATAAGTATAGATACAGAGAAGAGGTGAACATAACAATGGAAAAAGACTTATTACCGGAAATTGAATCTGCAGGTCAAAATAATGATTCATACAGTAACGATGTAGATGTTGATTTCTCTGAGTTTGATTTAAACGATAATGATAATGCAGAAGACGATGAAGGCTTTACACCCATCAGTAAGTTAATTGCTAACTACGGTGTAACCTTGCAGACTGTTTCAATCTACATAAAAAATCATCCGGACCTGTTTGAAGGACATTTAAAGAAAACTGCAAGGAGAACATCTGTTGACAGAATTGGTGTACAGCTATTAGACGATTTCTACATTACAGGGAAATCTAAAAGAGTAGTGTCTCTGAAAGAATATAAAGACCTGAATGAAAAATACAATGATACTCTTAAAAAGGCTGCATTGCTTTATCAGCAGTATCAGAATTTAATGAATTCCAATATGCAGCTGGAAGAAAAGGTTAGGGAAGCAGATGCTTTGATTGAGGATAAGGCTGCCCTTGAAAAAGTTAATAGTGAACTTTCGGCTAAAAATGCTGAATTGATAGAAGCAGAGCACCAGAGTATGAAGAATATCAATAATTTAACACAAAAAGTAGCAGATCTTGAAAAGAGTGCATCAGAGATGGATCAGAAGTTGAAATCCAGCGAGGAGGAAAATACTGAACTGGAATCAAAGAGAGCTGCACTGGAAGAAGAGAAGCAAAAGCTCCAGGAGGAAATAGACTATCTTAATAATCGAGGCTTCTTTCAGAGACTTTTTAACAAGCAGAAGTAGAGTGTAGGTAATGCAGATATAAATATATAGATATGTATTATTACACTACTATACAGGACAAGCTTTATTTACAAGGAATTGAGTGTTTATGCGGATTTTCGTTAAGAAAAGACTACAAAAAGGTATAGAAAAAGCTACAAAAAGGTATAAAAAAAGCTACAAAATGGTATAAATTGGATGGAATAATTTTTTAAAAATTGGGTATAATTTATAACCGCTTTTTTTGAGAAAAGACTACAAAATGGTATGAATTTGTCCGGTTCTTGGGTTATGTTTGATTTCTGCAGGTTAAATAAGCTGATTTTACATACCAGGTTTTTGAAAATATATTACCAGATATTAAAGAAAAGGCTCAGATTTGTATAAGAACACTGTTTCAATTATCTGTATAAAACCCGCATAAATACTGGGCTTGCAAAGGTAAAGTGATTTGCTTTGAAGTCTTGGAAAGTGAAGAAAAGACTCAAATTTGTATAGGTGCATAGTAAAGATATGGAGTGATCCAGATGGTGATGCAACTGTATTAATCTTCATAGAAAAGACTACAAAATGGTATACCTGCAACTGTCAGCTTAAATTGAGTGAAAAACCGCATGATTACTGGCATTATTGATATTTAAATTAAAATTCAGGTGTGTCATAAACCGAAGAAAAGACTACAAAAATGTAAAAAATGTCCTGTTCAGTTATTAGTAAAGATGCAGCAGTGTAAGATTGAACTTTTTCTGATTCTTCAACAGAGAAAATATGAGCAGTAAAGAAGAGAAAAAGCTCAGATTTGTATAAGCACTGCAGATTAACAGAATATAGCTGAAACAGCATAAATACTGGGAATTCAGCTATATGGGTACTAAATCAGAGATGCTAAAACATTAAGAAAAGACTCAAAAATGTATATGCTGAAACTGGTGTTGTCAGGAATTATTATATTTGTTTTTGGGTTTAAAATTCAGAGAGAAAAGACTACAAAATGGTATAACAGATTGTGAATATGGAGCAGATTGCGGAAAACCGCATGAATACTGATGAAATTGACATTTCACCATGCTAAATTGTATGTCGAAAAAGCAGAGAAAAGACTACAAAAAAGTATAATAATGTCAGCTGCTATAAGTCATACAATGCAGGATGTATGAAAATCCAGAGTTTAAGGGAAAAACTGCATATTCTTCATGCGCTAAAATTCGGGAAAAGACTACAAAATGGTATAAAATGCTGAAATAGCTGAGATTAAACTCTACACCGCATAAACACTGGGATTCCTGTTATTTTGATGGAATTTTAGACCTGTCAAAATAACAAGAAAAGACTACAAAAATGTATAAGTATGTCCGCTAAGTGATAGGTGGAAAATCGGAATTGAAAAATTAAATGCTGCTGGGATATTAAACAGAGAAAATGAGTGCCAGAAAGCGGAGAAAAGACTCAGATTTGTATAAGCATTTGAAATAAATTATTTTCAACGATACCGCATAAATACTGGGTTAGGAGTGATACGGTAGGTTCCATAGCGCAGAAAAAATTGATAAAAAGGATCAGAAATGTATTAAGCTGCAGTGCTGGGATTAGGAAATCTGAAAAATGATGTCAATGTATGATTCCGAAGAGAAAAGACTACAAAATGGTATGGCTTAATGTGAAATGGTAAATCTGCCGTAAGACCGCACAAATACTGGAAGTTTCAGCTATTAAGGCAAGGAAGATGGTGTGTCAAAAAATAAAGAAAAGACTACAAAAATGTATAAGAATGTCTGGTTTACAGGATACGGTCATGACGGAATGGAAAAGCGTGTCTTGAAGGAATCTTTGACATATAAAATTAGTGCCTAAAAGTTGAGAAAAGACTCAGATTTGTATAAGCACATGATTGTGACTGAATTTGCAAAAATCCGCATAGATACTGGTGTTGGAGTAATATTGTTATGAAATCATAACTGTTAAAAGATGCAGAAAAGACTCAGATTTGTATAACCAGAACTGATGATATTATGAAATAAAATATAATTGCAAAGACATGAAATTAACAGAGAAAAGACTACAAAATGGTATAGCTTATTGCTGAGGTGTAAATTCAATGGAAAGTCAGCGTAAATACTGAATGTGATTGCATTTTGGCAGCTTGATTTGTATGTCGGAAAAAGAGAGAAAAGACTACAAAAATGTATAAGAATGTCCCATGTGGTAAATCAGAGATGTAAAGAAGATGGAAATCCAGAATATAAGGGATATTCTTTAGGTTAAGCAGGTACTAAAATTGTAGAAAAGACTACAAAATGGTATATTATGGCGTAAAAAATAAAAAATTGCGAAGTGCAGCATAAATACTGGGATTCAAGGTAATCAGGCAGGAAAAAACATATGATTTAAAATTGAGAAAAGACTACAATATGGTATTTCATGTTGACGAATATAGAAAAAAGATACATAATAGTGCAAAGATATATTGTTACTATTCTGGGGGATATTATGGCAAATAAGGTTTTTAGGAAATCAAGGACGGCTATATCTACGATATCAAATACGGGATTACTCGCTTCTCATATATGTGATCTTGGAATATCATACTCTGAGCTATTAGAGAATGGCCTGTATAAGTCTTCGATAACGAAAGAAGATGTTATATTCATGGCCGGGGGTGAGATGTCTAATTACAATAGAGACCTTGCCAAAGTGACTAAGGAACTCATGAATTTAAAATATTATATCAAGGACGAGAGTAAGGATAATATTGAAGAGGGGTATGAGTATTTTAAGGTTATCAATATCGTTAAGGAAATTGAGAGAAACACTGAGAACGGTGGTATAGATATTACATATAATCCGGAAGTATCGTATTTCAGGATGAACAATGGCGGAGTTGTGACATTACTTAAGAGCATAGAGAGGGACTTTTCCCACATAAGTTCAAAAAAATTATATGAAATGATTTACTCTGAGATTATGCTAAGAACCTTAAATAAAGGAGCAGAAATTGAGATTACATACAGTTTGGCAGAGTTAAAGTTAAAACTAAGTGTGCTGGATGTCTCTGAATTTTCGAGCAGCATTATAGACAGGATAGGTAATGCCAGGACGGGTGATGATGCAACTTGGGAGAGTATATACACTGATATGGGGGATAAAGCACCATACCAGCGTTGGAAAAATTTTGAAACAAGAGTGTTGGCTGTTGCTGTTGAGGAAATTAACAGCTGTTCTGATATCAGGATAAGGTATGAAAACCTGGCATACGGCAAGGGAAAAGCAATCACAAAGATAAGATTTAATATATCTTATCTTTCTGAGGTAAGACCTAGATCATTAAGTGTTGAAGGACAGGCTGAAAAGATTGAAGCGAAGATAAAGAGTATAAAGCAGAAAAATATCAGGATGGAGCAGGTTCTATCTGTCAGGAAAGAATTTTCCGACATATATGCTTATGTCGCAGAAAAGGGATATGATGCATTTAGAACGGAGCTCATTGACGATTTGCTTATAACTTACAGGGATGAGCCTGACAGAGTATTGCGTAATATCATATACTGCGCAGAGATAGATACACCTATAGCAAATATAGATTCATATTTGAAAAAATGTGTAAAAGAGGACTACGGAAAGAAGATAGAAAAGGGTTCTATTAATGGCTCTACGGCTAAATATCTGGATTACCAGCAGGCAAGAAAGGAATGGATCGAGGAAGAAGTTAGAAGAAATAACGGAGATTTCAGTGAGAAAGACATGGATATGCTTACAAGGGCATGGAGAAAGATGGCAGATAACGATACCTATGTACCAGCGTTCTTTGAGTATATAAGAAATCATTACGGCATGTCGAGAGAAGAACTGGAGAAAAATTATAGACCGTATGAGTTGGCACATCTTTGTATATCTTATCAGTTCAGAGGCGTAAGAAATTTTGCGGGTGTAAAGTTTTTCAGACCAACAGATGTTTTTGATAACTAGAAGTTAATATTTACCGCACATTTGCGTATAAGACGCAGGTGTGCGGTATTTTTAATTTATTCGATGGAATGGCTTGACAATTTAAAGTAAGCGTCTCTTTGATGTAATATAGCTAACTTGATTTAGGAGACGAAGTATGGCAAGTGATATGGATTTGGAGCAGCAGGAGCGAGAAGAAGAATTAAAGCGACTCGAGGAAGATGTCAAAAATTCTGATGTCGCGCTTGATAAGCTCAACAGTGAATATGAAGAGCAGATGGATGAGATGGCAGAAGAGCCGGAACAGGAACATGGGAAAGTATGGATTTTCTTTGGCAAACTGCATAAAGCATTAGAGAAGAATCTTGGAAGAAATATAATCATCGGCGTGTATGCAATAACGGTGATAAGAATCATAGCTGATTTAGTTATGTTCATGAGGGGCGTATTCTATGTGGATTATGCAATGGTTCCAAGAAATTTCTTTTACTATTTTTTTTCAATCGTAATACCTTATGCAGTCTGGATATGGAGTACAAAACAGAGTTTTACATTCTTTGCATTCACGAACAGAAAGATGCGGGGATTGTGGATTGCATCTATTTCCCTTTGCACAGTGATATTAAACGTTATGTTTCTGTGTACATGCATGGTTGCTGTTCCATTAATCATGTTTATACCTGTATCGCCAGATGTAACAGGGTCCATGATTGTAAATCTTGCAAGGCTGGTAACATTCATGCTGCCTGTATTTGTATTTTCTTCATGTATTAAGGGATTCATTGATATTTATCAGTTTACCGGTACTAAGGAGCTTATCTATAAATTCAAAGTTGACAGAAATCTTGACTTAAGAAGGAATAAGGCTTCCTGCTATGATTATGCTATCGCAAGGGATAGAAAGACAGGAAGGATATACAGGGTAGCTGAAGTTATAAGAACCATGCACCTGCTGATTATCGGTGCAACTGGTTCGGGTAAAACCAGCATGAACTTTCTTCCGGGTATTGCAAATGACCTGAATACAAGGGTTAAGAATGAAAATACACAGAAGAAGAAAGTACAGCAGATGCTTGATAAGGGTGAAGTAACCCTGATTGATAATATTAAAGACTGTGATTTTGATAAGTCCCATTTCAGGGCTAAAGATGCAGCGGCTAAAAAGAAGCTTGAAAAGATATTTAAGGATAATCCACTCTGCGGCATAACTGTCGTAGCACCTAATGATTCTTTAGGTGATGATGTTTATCGTCTGGCAAAAAAGAGGGGCATGACTAAGATTAATCGTATTGATCCTAAGCTGGTGAATGGTAAGCATAAAGAGGATTTCATAGGATTTAATCCGCTGTTTATATCTCCGGATATAACAGATGCAGACAGAAATATAGAGATTGTAAACAAGGCAAGAAATTTTGCTAATGTGCTGCAGGCAATATTTGATTCGTCAGGTTCTTCGGATCCATATTTCTCGAACCTTAACAAGGTTTTAACAACAAGTTTAACCACAGTAATCCTTAAGGCATATCCAATACTGCATGTTAAAATGCCTGCTAAGTATTCTCAAAAACAGCCAACACCGCAGGAGTTCTATGATATCATGTCAGACTTCGGCCTGGTTCAGGATTATGTTGATGTCATGAATGAGTATATCAAGGATAATCCGGAAGAGAGAAACGAATATAAGAACAGAATTAAGTACCTTGAAGACAGACTGTTAGGTGACGGCGCTGAGAAAATGAAGGAGCAGTCGACTGGTCTTTTAAATATTATTGATGATGTACTGGCTAATCCATTGATAAGAAATATCCTTTGCTGTGAAAATTCAATCGATATTGACAAAGCTCTGGCAGAGAATCATGTAACTATTGTCAACTATGATATTTCATTAGGCTCAGACAGCAGGGCGTTTGGATTATTCTTCTTGATGAATTTTCAGACAGCCGTTTTTAGAAGACCTAAGAACAACAGACCACTTAATTTCCTGTACATCGATGAGCTGGCATGTTTACTGCATCCTTCATTCAGCAGAATATGGCAGTTATATCGACAGTATCATGTCTGCGCTGCATGTATCATACAGAACTTCAGCCAGTTTGATGAACAGCCAAGTACTAAGTTCCTGTTGAATGTTGCACTTAATAACAGCCGTACTCATATCGTGTTTGGTAATTGCGGTCCGGACGAAATGAAATATTATCAGGATTTGATGGGCGAAGATTATATTGTAAATATGCAGAATACCATATCTGAATCAGCATTGTCACTTGAGGATACATCACTTTCATATTCTACAAGAACAAGTATAACAAAAGACAATGTAATTTCTGGCCGTACAGTCAGAAATCAGGATTTCAAGGAAGCATATTTATATACTTCACAGAAGAATAACGCTACAGACATGTTCCCGGTTTTACTTGATTTCCTTGATGAAGAGGAAGATACAAAAAATATGGCTACAGTATATGTGGTTAAATGGGATGAGTATTATTCCTATGAAAAAGCTGCCGGCACTAGCTTTAGAGGGGAAAAGAGTGCTGCCGGCGTTGTAGTTAATCATAAGCCGGCTGTGCCTGTAACAAGTACAGTAAAGGTTAATGGTGCGGATATCGTCCTCGGAAATTTTGATGAAAAGGCATTCTACGGTGTCGGGTACAAATCTGAGGCGACTGTCAGCAACAAATATAAAAACACTGTTAAGAAAATGAGGGATGAGTTAAGGGAGAAAGCAGACAGGGAATCTGACAGCGGTATAGCATCAGGTGTTGTGGTATCTTTTCCTCAGAATAATTCCAGCGAGAATGCTTCAAAGATGGAGCGTCAAATGAATGTTTCTGATCCAATGGATTCGATTCTTGGAAGAATGGGAGCAAAACTCCAGGACTCCTCCGGTGAAGAAAATGATAACGGTAAGGAACTGGAAGATGTAAGGAATGATACAGATACGGGAGCTGCACGAGAAGAGGAAACTGATGAAAATATCTCTGTGGAAATGTGCAACAGCATTGATGATATCTTAAATAACATAGCGAAAGGCAGAAAATAATAAGCATGCTGCAATGCTTGCGTGTTCTTAATTTATCAAATATCAAGGTTAAAATGTAGGCATGTTTTAGAAAGGAGTAAGTAAATATGAATAAATTAATAGATAGTAATAAAGTCTGGAGACTTATAGATAAGACAATAGCAAAAATACAAAATAATAATTATGTTGCTGAACAAAAATGGTTTGATGATTTAAGAACGGATTTTACTGCTTTACCTAATGAGTCTTTTAAAATAAAATCACAAAAAAAATATAATGATATTTGTATAGATGAAAATATGATTGCTTCATATGAGTATGAACATAATGATGGAGACCAAATTTGGAGCGATACTACAGAATTTTATAAAGATAAAGATACAAATACCTTTGTAAAAAAATATCAAGAAGGATATACAGGAGAGATTTCTTATAGTAGTGTTCTTTTAGATGATATAATTAAAGATATAAATAGAATTAAAGAAGAAATAAAAATAAAAGAGTCTTTTAAAGTTAGAAATGTATATATAAGAGGTGGATATAGTCTTTATAAAGATATATCTAAAGAATATTATAATGACTCTTTAAATGATTTTGATATAGAGCTGGATTAATAAAAAGGGGATTTATTTATGAAAAGGTTTTTGAAAAAGTTATTGTTAGTTATGTGCTTTGCACTGGTACTGACAGGGTGTAAGACAAAAGAAAAGCAGGAAATTACACCGGATGTTCTTGAATATCAGGATTTAAGGGGAACGCAATCCGATGCGGAGAATCCGGACAGTGACCAGGATGGAATTACTGATGAAGACGAGAAAAGGATTGGAACAGATCCGAATAAGGCTGATTCAGACGGAGATGGTATACCTGATGGACTAGAGGTACAGTTGGGACTTGATCCGCTGAAATCAAAAAGCGACGGAAAAACAAAGGATAATAAGCGTAAGTTTGACCAGGACTATACATGTGATGATGCCAAACTTACTGTAAGTGGTGATTACAGGGTTGCAGATATTGCTTTTCAGGAGAGCGACGGAGTATTTAATGTTCCAAATGCAGTTTCTTCTGTATATGAAATATACATGCAGGATCAGAAATTTGATTCTGCAGTCATAACTTTTGACTACACACCTAAGAACAATGAAAAGGTTGGAGTATTTCAGTCTCTTGATGATGGAAGCTACACACTTGTTTCGGAAGGAACGCAGGCAGAACTCCAGCATTTTTCAAGATACTTTTTGGGAAAGATAATTGTAGATAAGAGTGATTACAAGCCAAGCCTTGATATTGCACTTGTTATAGATAATTCAGGCTCAATGTATCCGCAGGAGCAGTGTGAAGGAAGCAATGAGAATGATGTGGATTTCAAGAGAATAGATATGGCAAAAGCTCTTATTGAGCAGGCTGCGCCTACAACAAGGTTCAGTTTCTATACATTTACACATGATGTAAACAAAGCTACAGGTCTTACCACTGATAAGAATGTTTTAAATAGTGCAGCAGATGCCATCAAAGAAACATTGCCTAAATTTAACGGAACAGCGGCTAATAATGCCGTATACAAGGCATTGGCAGACTTCGATGATAAAACTACAAAGCACTATGTTGTATTACTATCTGATGGATATGATACACAGGGACTTTTTGACTGGAACTGGAATACGGATGATGTTGTAAGTGCAGCAGCACAGAGAAATGTTGTAATAATATGCATAGGACTTGGCAATGAAATAGATGTTGACCACCTTACTGAGCTTGCAACAAGGACTGGAGGATTTTACAGGTATGCCCGTTCTGCAGAAGATTTAACCAATCTTTATGAGCAGATAGATACTGTTCTTAATAACAATTATTCAGATACAAACGGTGATGGAAAAGTAGACAGTATTCTT
>OBKV01000356.1_pt1 | contig 40902 bp, 36 predicted proteins | sample 1517301 | NCBI WGS metagenome assembly OBKV01 (sample SAMN04571685, study PRJEB22368) | human gut metagenome | biome: human gut; material: stool | host: Homo sapiens | place: Luxembourg | collected 2012-06-29 | reverse complement strand
TATGCACTTTTTCTATTATTTTGGCTTTATTTTTATATTTATTTCTTTCAAACTACCACCTCAAATAAAATCTTTTTTATTATATCATAAAGTTAAATAAAAATATAGTATATATAATCAATTTAATGTAACATTCTGTTTAATATACTTTTAATCACTATTGTTGACATAAATAAAGAAAAGTGGTATAATATTCATAGTATTGTTTTATACCAAATATATAATTATGGAGGATGTAAAATGAAAACAATTGCAATCATGGAAGGTTCAACTGAAAGAACTATTAAATCTTTTATGGAGATTTTCAAAAAACTTTGTTTATCTAATGATAAAGTTAGATATGCAAAGGTTTACTACAATGTAAACGAACTTATCTCCTACGAGCAAGATCCCTTAACATTTCCGCTTACGATATACACTGATGACTACGTATTCTGCCTTGCAGATTGTACCGCTGGTTATGGTGGAACCGGTCCACAAGGAACAGTAGAAGTTTTAAAATACCTTGACATGACGTTTGATGAAAATGAAATTTATCGGCGACGTGAAAATGGTATTACAAATCTGTTAATTAGAAGATAGAAAGGATTTATATATGCAAAAGATAAGTATTAGAACTGGAAACACAAAAGACAGCGTTAAAAGAGCAATAGCTGCTATCAATCGGTGGGGGAAAAAAGGAAATATTACAGCTTGTATTAATTATGATGCAAGTAAAATAAATCCAAATAATCCCAAGACATATCCTTTACAAATTCAAACAGGAGATGTTAGGTTTTATATTACAGATGTAAGTGCCGGATATAGAGGAATAGGACCTCTTGGTACTATTGAAATATTAAAAGCCTTAGACATACCTGTAAATGATCAAGAGATTTTTTCTTGTTCATATAAAGAATACAAACTTTACAAGGAGGAAAACATAATGAAGTATAGCGAAGTTGCAGCAAAATGGTGGAAAGATAGGCTACTTGGAACAGATTCTTCCAAATATAACAATGGTGAAAAATCTGATACTAGTGACATTTTAAGCAAACTTGCTGTTGCTAGAGCAAAGTATGCAAACGTTTCAGAAGAAAGCTTAAATGAGTTTGTAAAAAAGCTATCCAATGAAATTGAAAACGAAATTGAACGCTACGGCAACACTTCCCTTTGCAGCGACTATGGTCCTACAGACCTTCTTTTAAAAGTTGCTAATTACTGCAATGTTCCGGTAGAGCTATTCCCGTGGAAAACAATCATGAGAATTACTCGCTCTGAAATTTCTGTATATGTTAACGGGAAAAAGGAAGTAATCTTTAAAGTGTAAGTTTAAACTCCCCAGAAATCTGGGGAGTTTATCATTTAAAATTCACATATAGTTGTTATTCCACAAGGTAAAAATACATTAGAATTTCTTTGCTTAATACCTATTTCATCAAATGAAATATTTTTTATCTTTTTACTTATCTCCATCTTTAAAACATTTGATATAACTGTACCAGATAAGCCACCTGTATATGTATTTACTATAACAAATAAAGGATTGTCACTTAGTAAATTAGAACAAAGTTCAATTAAATTAGAAAAATCTTTTTCTATGCTCCAAACCTCACCTTTTGCTCCTCTTCCATAAGAAGGTGGATCCATAATTATAGCATCATATTTATTACCGCGCCTTATCTCTCTTTTTATAAATTTTATTACATCATCAACAATATATCTTACTGGTTTATCCTTAAGTCCACTAGATATAACATTTTCTTTAGCCCAAGTAGTCATACCTTGCGAAGAATCAACATGACATACACTAGCCCCTGCATAAAGACATGCAACTGTAGCACCGCCAGTATATGCAAAAAGATTTAAAACTTTAACCTCTCTACCATTTTTTACTTCTTTAGAAATTTTGTTAATCATATAGTCCCAATTAGTAGCTTGTTCTGGAAAAAGTCCAGTATGCTTAAATCCCATTGGTTTTATATTAAAAGTTAAATCTTTATATTTAATTTTCCAAGAGTCATTTATTTTTTTTAGTCTTTCCCAATGGCCTCCACCTTTACTACTTCTTATATATCTAGCATGAGCTTTTTCCCATAGCTTAGGATTAGTTTTTTTATTCCAAATAATTTGTGGATCAGGTCTAATTAATATATAATCTCCCCATCTTTCAAGTTTTTCACCTGATGCCATATCAAGTAATTCATAATCTTTAAAATCATTACTAAATCGCATAATATATACTCCTTATTCATAAAATCTATTAGGTGTTAAAATGAAATTATACAAAACATATAACATGAAAAATATAATAAAATTTATACTATTTATAATTACATTACTTATATTACTTATACTGTCAAAGCAAAATTTTGAATCAGTAAAGGACAGTGTAATTATTTTTATAACTAGTGTATTACCATCCCTATTTCCATTTATATTTTTTACAGAAGTAATTTTACATACTAATATAATTGATATCCTATCACGTATATTTGGAAACATTATATCTAAAGTATTTAAAGTAAATAAAAACTCAACCTCTGCGATTATTATAGGTTTCTTATGCGGTTTCCCAATGGGTTCAAAAACGGTAAGTACATTATATATGCAAAATAAAATATCAAGACGAGATGCCAAAGTTCTACTTAGTTTTGTAAATAATTGTAATCCTGCTTTTATACTATCTACTGTAGGAATAGCCGTATTTTATAACATGCAAATTGGAATCATATTACTTATATCACATATATTTTCATCTATATTAATTGGTGTGATATATTCTAGAATACATCATAATGATATTATACACGAAAAAACTAATTTTTTAAATACTTTTAACGAAAAAACAAATAAAAGGCTAAAAAACTTATCTTCTTTTGAAATAATAAAAATGTCCATATTGAGTGCCTTTAAAACACTTGCTAATATTTTAGGCTTTATAATCATATTTAATCTTTTATTTAATATTATATTTACTATATCTAGCAAAGCAAATATAGACAGTAATGTTCTTAAATTTATATCATCTATATTTGAAGTAACAAAAGGTACACATAATATTAATAACATGTCAATTAATTTAAATGCTAAAATTTTACTTACTTCATTTTCACTTGGATTTAGTGGATTATGCATAATATGTCAAGTATATTCAACTGTTTGTGAATCTAAATTTAAACTTAAAGATATTTTTATACCCAAAGTTTTTCATGGCATAATTTCATGTTTTATTACATATATTTTATTAAGATTTATAACAATATCTGATGAAACAACTGTTAGTGTATTCTCAAATATTGAGGAAAGTCAAGTTACAGATTCATATTTTTCTAATATGAAGTTTTACTATTTAATATCTACACTACTTATTATCCTTTCTCTTTTGATATATAGAATTATACTATATATAAATAAAAAAAGAAAAAAATAAAAGTAGTCTATTAAAATAGACTACTAATATCAAAGAAGGGGGGTAAACTAAAACGTTTACATTAGTATTATAACTCAAAATAATTTTTTTATACATTTTTAGGAGGTATTTTAAATGGATAAAAATCAAAACTTTTTTGACCCATATAATTTTACTATGCAACAACATATTCCTCATAATACAAATATGCCACCACAAGATATGAATCCTGCAATTGATAATCCAATTAATCCAGCAATGTATTATGAACAACAGTATATGTATTACAGATATTTAACTCAGTTACTTGAATATAAGATGAAATTAAAAGAATGGGAAAAAATGAATAACAGTAAATAAAGAATATGCTCTAAATCAAATATTGATTTTAGAGCATACTCTTTTATATTAACTTTTCTTTTACAGTTTGAACAAAACTATGTTTTCTATCTGTTAACTTTATCATATATGAATTTGAATATCTAATCCTTATTTTTATATATTCACCATCATATATTTTCTTTCCATCAGCAATAATCTTAATCTTATCGTTGTTAATGGATGTAAGTGTAACAGATATTCCTTTTGGAACACAAATACTTTTTGGTAGACATCTTAACCTTCTATTAACAATTGCCTCACTTGGTGTCATCTGCATTGCTTCAACACCCGGAAACATTACACTTCCTATGGAAGAAATATTATGAGCAGTAGAACCAGTAGGACTACAAAAAATAAGTCCAGTACCTGCAAAATTTTCAAGGAATTCGTCAGCTACTTTAACATTGGTTTTAAAAGTTTTATCCTCACTACTTAAAATGTCAAATTCATTTAAAGCATAAAATTGTGAGATTTTTTCTTCAGTTACAAGTTCAAGATAAACAAAGTTAAGTTTTTGCTCAACATAGTTTGGAATGTTAGATACAAACTCCTTAGCATCTGTCACCTTAAAATCTTGCATAAAACCTAAAGTTCCACAATTAACTCCAATATATTTTGCAGTTGTATCATAGTCTCTACTACTTAACCATTTTAATAGCGTACCATCTCCACCAAATCCTATTACTAAATCAGGTATTTGAACACCATCTTCAATAATTTTATAACCTGATGAGATCAGTTCCTGCCGTACTTTCATAGAAAGGTCTAACGCATTTCTTTTTGCATTGTTAACATACATTTGAACGTTTTTAAGCATTTATCTTACCTCACCTTCTATAATAATTATTATATACTATAAAATCCTTGTTTTCTAATTAGATTAACAGTACAAAGTTTGCCGGTATTTATTATACAATATATTATTTTTTATTGCAAATATAATGATAAAATTTATATAGAAAAATGAGTTGATTCTATTTAATCAACTCATTTTAAAATCAAATTACAATTCCACCATTTGGGCTTATAACCTGCCCTGTTATATATGTAGCTTTATCAGAAGCAAGGAATAATACCACTCCTGATATATCTCCTACTTCTCCAATTCTTTCAAGAGGAATCTCTTTTCTAAATTCTTCAATATCTTCTTTAGACAAATCCTTCATCATATCAGTTTTTATAGCACCTGGTGCAACCACATTTACTCGTATATTAGATGGTGCAAGTTCTTTTGCTAAGGCCTTGCTCATACCAATAATAGCTGCCTTTGAAGTAGAATAATTTACTTCTAATGACGCACCTACCATCCCCCAAATTGAAGAAATATTAATAATTACTCCATCTTTTTTATTTAACATATAATGTTTAAGTGCAGATTGTGTTATATTAAAGTTTCCTATTACATTGACATTAAGCATATTAATAAAATCTTCATTTGTTATATCAGTAAAAAGCTTATATTCACAAATACCAGAATTATTTACCAAAACATCTATACTATCAAATCTAGATACACAAAATTCTATCATCTCATCTACTTTTGCTCGATTTGATATATCAGCTTGATATATTTCTACATTAGAACCATTTTCAAGTAACTCTTGCTTTAGTCTTAAAGCTTCATTATGTGAAGAATTATAATTTATTAATACATTATATCCTTCTTTTGCAAAATCTCTTGCAATCTGAGCTCCTATCCCCTTTGCAGCACCAGTAATTAAAACTGTTTTATTCATAATTTTAACTTCTCATTCCTCTGTCATATTGTCTATGTTTATTTTCTAATGAACTAGCAGGAGACATTGAAATTTCATCATCTGATCTTACATTAGCTTTCATTTCTAAAGCAAAATCACTATTTGCAACATTTTTTACTCTATTTGACTTAGTTTCTGCAAATGTATTAAATGAAGCATGCACATCTCTTCTACTTTGTCTTCCAGGAGTAAAATATTCTGCTACTCTACCAAATACACCAGCTCTTTTCATTTGATAACTTAAAGACTTAAGACTTACTCTTTTTGCAAATTCATCAATTAATATTTGTTCTTCTCTAGTATAATTATCTGGATTATTATTAAATGTATCTATAATCTTTTTAATATCACTTAACTGTTCTTCAGATAATTTAGAGAAATCTCCTTCAGCTAAAGCAGAATATGCATCTGCAACTCCAAATTTATCAAGTAATAATTGATCAACTTCTAATGCTTTAGCGTTATCTAATCTACCAAGATCTTTTAAAGTAGCATCTAATAATTTATTAACATTATGCCTTTTCCACATAGACATTTTACTTGCCATATCAGATAAATCACTATATCCCATGCCTGATAAAATTCTTTTACGAGTCTCGGCGTCAATTTTACCATTCTCAGTTAATCTTTTATACATATCGTCAACAAGTTGTTCTGTTGTTCTACTATCAGTCTGTGTCTCTATAGCTGGAGCTGCAACTGCTCCGCCAGCCCCACCACCTTTTACCTGTTGTTGTTTTTCTTCTTTTGCTTGCTCTTCTGCCTTTTCTGGTGCATCTACAGAATCAGTTAAATTTAAATCTATTTTATCTTTTTTAAATTCATTAATCAAATAAGTTTTTTGTTCTTGGGCTTTAGTATACGCTTCCATTTGCTTTCTTTGATACTCTGACAACTTATTTTGACGAGCTGTAATATCTGCATCTGAAACAAGTTTAAGCTTATTTGATTCTAAGTTTCCTTTAAGTTCAGCTATTTTATCTAAAGTAGCAGTTTTTCTTTCCATTGTACTTTTAATAATATTATAATTTACTCTATTTTTATTGTTATTATTACTTTCATTTTGATTATTTAAAGATTCAATTTCCTTATCTATAGACTTAACAGTCTCTTCATATGCAGCAATTTTAGCTTCAATAGCTGCATTTTCTTGTTTTATTTTAACATTTTGTTCTCTAATAGTTTGTAATTCTACAGCAAGTTGTTCAATAAGATCATCATTTTGTTTTAGTGCTTTTTCTCTAACTTTAATTTGAAACTCTGCTTGTTTTGCTAAATCTCTTACTGTATTTAAACGTTTTTCATAATTAAACTTTACTCCTCCAAGAGTATTACTAGAAGCCCATTCATTTTCATTTTCTAAAATATAATTTACTTTTTTAGCAGCAAATCTTAGATGATTAGGATCACCACCTAACTCTACAACTAAAGGATCTAAAAAAGCATTTAATTCATCATTTGCTGCATCTCTATCAGCAATTATTTGATTTGTAGCATTTAAAAATTCTGTATTATCTGTTATAATTCTACTTTCATCTACTGCCATATTTATTCACCATCACTTTCTACAATTTTTTTATGTAATTTTTCTATAGCTTCTATATTTTCATTACATTCATCTATTATTTCATTATTCTTATCTAATTGATTAAATAATTCATCAATTTTTTCTAATCCCATAATACACACCACCTATTTAATTTCTTTTCCTATATCATCTCTAGTTCTTCTTTGTTCATCTGTTCTATCTTCTATATCGATTCCAGGCTGTTTAGTTTTAGAACTTAGATCTTTAAAGAAGTCATTATTACTATTTAAAGATTGTTCTTTCTCACTGTCATCAACAACTACATTTCCGTTTTTTATCTCCTCTTTTATACTAGCTAATTCACGTGGTTTTATCATATATTCATATATTATTTCTTGATCTTCTTTTGATAAATTACCATTATCAATTGCTGCATAAAATTGACTTTCAAAACTTTTAAAACTGCCCTCTAATTCTCTAGGTAATGACTTTGAAAATATCTTCTTATCTTTAGTAAATAAGCCTCTTTTTTCATATAGTCCATTTAACAATTTTGTAGCGTCTATATCTTTTGAATTTGTTGCTATAGCAACTCTTCTTATAGCATTTCTTACTCTACCACTTTCAGAGCTTATAAATCTACCTTTATTATCACATATCTTACTTTGTATACCCTTTTGGACTTTATCTACATATTCAATATCTGAATATATTATGCTAGGTAAATTTTTTCTATAATCATATTTATCTTCATTGATATCTGGTTGTTTAGTAGTATCACCTTGCTCTATCTCTTCTTTTTCTTCTTCTACTTTCTCTTTAGCACTAATATCAGGTTTAGAAATTTCATCTTCAACGTCTATATATGTATCTTTAGCTTTATCTTCTGGCTCATAATAAACATCATCAATTTCAGGATTTATTTCATTTTCTTTTTTGTTTTCTCCAATTTCATTTGAATCTGTAATAATAGGTTCATTTTTAGAGTTACTATTAGAAGAAATATCTTCAAATTCTTCTGGTTCTTCAAACATAGGCTTACCAGAAGAAATATCTTCAAAATCGTCTGTCTTTTTTTCTACAGTTTCATCTGGAGCTTGCTCAATATTTTCAGTTTCTTTTGCCTCCGTTTGTACTTCTTGTTCCTCTACCTTAGAAGTATCTTCTGGAATTATTGCCTCTTCTTCTATTTTATATATTTCATCACCTGTAGGTTCTAACCTTTCAGTTACAATTTCTGGCTCTTTTACTTCTTCAACTTTTTGCACGTTTTCATCTACATTTTCTTTTGCTTTTTTTGATTTATGATTATGTTTTCTTTTCTGTATCCCTTTTTCAGCCATCATCTTTAAAGCTTCTTCTTTTATTTCTTCTTCTGTTTTTCCGGCATTTTCAGGACTATATTTAAGCATATAATAAAGTGCAGAACCAGTCATAACTAATTTTTTTTCTTCAGGTATTTCCTTGTAATCATCCTCACTTCTTTTTACATTTTTAATATCATAGCTGTTATCAAATGTAGTAACATAATTTTGTAAAAAAGGAGAAATCTCCATTCTTTTACTTAAAGATTCTATTTCTATAGGAGTACTATTTCCCTCTAAAGTTATATTTTTTAGCTTTTCTTGCAAGTCATAATAACTAGCTATTTTCTTTTTTGCTCTTTCTAACTTAGCTTTTAGCTGTTTTTCTTTTTCTTCACGCCCTACATCTTGCCTATTACAATATTCATTTAACCCAAGTTGAGAAGAAAAAATACTTCTTTTTAAACTTTTTATTTCTTTTTTTAATTTTTCAATAGCTTCTTTTTCACTCAAGCCATTTAAATCTATTTCATTACTTCTTCTACTTGCCATATACAATCCCTCTTTTAACTCTATAATATATATTATAATATAAATAGTTTTTAAAGTCAACAAATTTTTTGCAATTATATAAGTTTACTTTAAATTTATTTTATCGTATATAGTAAGGTGTGAGCAAGTAATTGTATACATAAAAAAGGTAAGAGCTATACACTCTTACCTTTCTATGCTTTATTATTACATCCAAGAACATTAACTATTTTATGTGATACCATATTTTTAACAGCCTCTCTTGCTTTTCCAAGATAGATTCTAGGATCAAATACTTCTGGCTCTTCTACAAAACATTTACGTATATTGGCAGTCATTGCAAGACGTATATCACTATCAATATTTATTTTGCATACTGCCATAGTTGCAGCCTCTTTAAGCATTTCTTCTGGTACTCCCTTTGCACCTGGTATATTACCACCATATTCATTACACATTTCAACAAATTCTTGTGGTACAGAAGAAGCACCATGTAAAACGATAGGAAAGCCTGGTAATTTTTCTTGAACTTTTTTTAATATATCAAACCTTAACTTTGGTTCTCCTTTAAATTTATATGCACCATGACTTGTTCCAATTGCAATTGCCAAAGAATCACAGCCTGTCCTTTTAACAAACTCTACTGCTTCATCAGGATTTGTATACATTGCATCAGCATCAGATACATTTACATCATCTTCAATGCCAGCAAGTTTTCCAATTTCTGCTTCTACTACTACACCTCTTGGGTGTGCATATTCAACAACTTTTTTAGTAAGTTCTACATTTTCTTCAAAACTATATTTTGAACCATCAATCATAACAGAAGTAAAACCACTATCAATGCACGCTTTACATGTTTCAAAATCTGGTCCATGATCTAAATGTAGGGCTACTGGTATATCTTTACCACTCAATTTACTACATTCCACAGCTGCTTCGACTAATTTCTTTAAATAAATTGGATTTGCATATTTTCTTGCGCCAGCTGACACTTGCAAAATAACTGGTGCATTTTGTTCTGTTGCAGCCTCCATTATTCCTTGTATAATCTCCATATTATTTACATTAAATGCACCAACAGCATAACCACCCTTATATGCCTTTTCTAACATTTCCTTAGTTGTAACTAATCCCATATTATCTACCTCTTTCTTTAATACATTGATCTACTTTTATTACTTAGTTCTTGTTCTTTTGTTTGTCCTTTTTGAATATTTAATCTTCCTCTAAGTTCATTTACATGTTCTCTTAAGCAATCTTTTGCTGCAACAATTCTTCTATCCTGAGCTGAAGCACCTACTTCATCACTAAATTCTTTTTCACTTTGCATATCATTTTCTTGGCGATCAGATTTTACTTCTTCATTACTTGCTTTAACACCAGTGTCTTTTTGTATATCTTCAAATTCATCTATTGATATACTATTATCAATTTGTTGCAATGCTAAATATATATTTTCTATATCACCCATATTTGTAGCATTATCTATTAATTTTTCTATATTATCTAGAGTTTCAGAAGTATAATAAATTTCAGTCTTACTATCTTCAATATTTTTTTCCTCAAACTCTTCTACCATTTCATCTTTATTACTATAGCCATCTTTCATTTCCCTTGCATCTTTTTCTGCTAATTCATGATGTGGAACGGTACTGTTATGATAGCCTAAATCTCTTCTATCTTCAAATTCATTATTTCTATTTTCTATCTCTAAATCACGTTCTAAATCAACCGCATCTGGAGTTAATCCTCTTAACTCTAATTCAGCATCGTTTAACTCCTTAGATAAATTTTCCATTTCCAATTCAAATTCGTTATTATCTTTTTGATTTGCTTTTGCAGAAAGTTCAGAAATTTTATCTTTTATGTATCTAATTCTTTCTTCTAACTCATTTACTCTTGCTATATCTTTTTCCATGTTTTGATTTATAACTTTATTTCCAGTAATTAATTTAGACTCACAATCTTTAACAGCCTCTTTAACTTCTGGATCTTCCATTAATGATTTACCTGTGACATTTTGATATGCGACTGCTCTAGAGTCACCATATGCTCTTTCTAATACTACCCTTGTATTAATCTTATCTTCCATAGCAAAACTATTTCTTGCTATTTGAGCATTTTGTGCTTTTAATACATTAGATGTATATCTTTCTAAATTAGCAAGAAATTGTGCTTTAAGCAATATAGCAAGTCTTTCATTTTCAGTTAAAGGTCTTTTCTTTTCTTCCTCTTCTTTTTCAATTTCAGCTTTTACTTTTTGATCTACAACTAAATCATTTTCACCTGCTACTTTACTATTTGCTTCCTCTATTTCAGCTTTATTTATCTCTTCTTCAATATTCTCCTTCTTAGTAAACTCTTCATTAGTATCACTAAAGAAATCTTTACCCGTCTTTTCTTCATAATAGTCAAGTAACATAGACATATTTTCATCTGATGTGTTTCTTGTCATTTCATCAATATCAGAAGCCGTTATTAAATTATTATCCTTTTTTCTTTTTTTTAATTCATTATATAAATTTTCATTACTCTTAGAAAACATTACATCATCTCCCAAATTTATTTTATTTTACTATATTATTTACAGTTTTGCAATAGTATATTAAAATATATCTAGTTCAATAGGGCAGTGATCACTACCTAATACTTCACTATGTATTATTGCATCTTTTATTTCATCTCTTATGCTATTTGATACTATAAAATAATCGATTCTCCAACCTATATTTCTTTCTCTTGATTTTAACATATATGACCACCATGAGTATGCATCTTTTTTATCTGGGTATAAATATCTAAATGTATCTGTAAAATTACTTTCTAAAAGTTTAGTCATCTTCTCTCTTTCTTCATCTGTAAACCCAGCATTATGATGATTAGTAGATGGATTTTTTAAATCAATTTCTTTATGTGCTACATTTAAGTCCCCACATAATATAACTGGTTTTACTTTATCTAATTTAATTAGATAATTTCTAAATTCATCTTCCCATATTTGCCTATATGCAAGTCTTTCAAGCTCACGTTTAGAATTTGGTGTATAGCAGTTAACTAAGAAAAATTTATCAAATTCAATGGTTATTACTCTTCCTTCTTTATCATGTTCTTCTATACCTATTCCATATGATACATTAATAGGCTTTATTTTAGTAAAAATAGCTGTACCTGAATAACCTTTTTTCTCGGCACTATTCATATACTTATAATAGCCTTCATACTCTATTTCTTTTGCTTGTTCTTCTTGCATTTTTGTTTCTTGTATACAAAAAATATCTGCATCTATTGATTTAAAAAATAAAGAAAATCCTTTTGTAATACAAGCTCTTAATCCATTTACATTCCATGATATTAATTTCATTATATCCTCCTTTATTTTACAAACTTTTTGCAAAAGCTTGGTCTATGTATATCTGTTAGTCCATATTTTTGTATCGCTTCAATATGTGATTTTGTTCCATACCCCTTATGTTTTGCAAATCCATACTCTGGATATTTTTTATCAAATTCTATTAACATACGATCCCTTGTAACCTTAGCTATAATTGAAGCTGCAGCAATTGATAAAGACTTTGCATCTCCAGATACTACAGTTTCTGCTTTTATATTAATATCTATCATTTGATTACCATCTATTAATACATAATCTGGTTTAATACTTAATTTTTCTATTGCTTGTTTCATTGCAAGTTTTGTTGCATTTAAAATATTAACTTTTTCTATAACATCAACATCACTAATACCAATGCTAGCGGCAACAGCTTTTTTCATTATATCATCATATAATTTTTCTCTTTTTTTCTCAGTAAGCTTTTTTGAATCATTTACACCTTCTATATATTCATCTTTAGGGAGTATTACAGCAGCAGCTACAACTGGTCCACATAGAGGTCCTCTTCCTGCTTCATCTACACCACATACAAAATTATATCCTTCAGAATAAAGTTTATCTTCAATTTCAAGCATATTTTTTAATCTATTTAACTCTTGTTCCTTCATACTACTCCTTTATATCTATACATTCTTGGTAGACTTCGTTTTTAGTAACACCTTTTTGTTTGGCTACTTGTTTAATTGCCTCTTTTTTACTAATACCTTTTGACATATATTCTTTTACTAAGGTTACAGAGTCAATTTTATTTTGTTTTTCTTTTATTTCTTGTTCTAATACACTTAAATCTTTTCCTTCTATAAGTAAAACAATTTCACCTTTTATACCAAACTGTTCTATTTTTGAAATTGCCTCTTCAAAAGTTGTATGTATATACTCTTCATGAAGTTTTGTAAGTTCTCTTGCTATACATATATTTCTTTTACCAAATACTTCATACATATCCTTTAAAGTTGCAAGTAACTTATGTGGTGCCTCATAAAAAACCATAGTTCTTTCTTCATTTTTTAGACTTTCTAATCTTTGCTTTCTTTGCTTTTTGTTAATAGATAAAAAGCCTTCAAATGTAAATCTAGTTGAATCTAATCCACTTTTTACAATAGCTGTTATAACTGCTGTAACACCAGGAATAGTTACAATATTATAATTATTTGCAACTAAATATTTTATTAAGTTTTGTCCTGGGTCAGATATAACTGGCATACCGGCATCAGAAACTAAAGCTAAATCTTTTCCTGAATCTAAAAAATCCACTACATTTTTTATTTTTTCATCTTCATTATGTCTATGATAACTAACTAAATGCTTTTGTATATTAAAGTGATTTAAAAGTTTCAAAGTTTGTCTTGTATCCTCAGCAAGTATCACATCCACGCTTTTTAAAGTCTCAATTGCTCTTATAGTTATATCTCCAAGATTCCCAATTGGAGTTCCTACAATATATAACGTTCCTTTTTTATCTTTTTCCATTTCAAATTCTCCTAATTTATAGCTAAATTATATAATAAACATGTTATTTTTGCAATTCTTACATACCATATATATCATATATTTCCTTAGTATATTCTCCACTTTCTGTATATTCTATAATTGGCTTTTCAACAATTATTTCATTTCCACCATTTTTTACATATTCAATTAAAACAATACTTGGCTTTAATTCTAAGTTTGGTTGTACTAATTTAAGTCTTTTTGCTTCTAGTTTATATCTTCTTGCAATTTCAAGTAAATCTACTAACCTTTCAGGTTTATGTACAATATATAACTTCCCTTTATTGTTTAAAAGTAAAGATGCTGTTTTAAAGACATCTTCAAGATTACACATAATTTCATGTCTTGCAATATACTTAACATTATTTGGATTACTTATTCCTGTTTTAGTTTTTTTATATGGTGGATTACATACAATAATATCAATCGCTCCATTACCAGTAACCTCAATTACTTTTTTTCTTATTTTTTCTATGTTTTTTATATCATCATGTATTGGTATAATTTTATCTTCTAAGCAGTTTAAAGATATATTTCTTTTTAGCAAATCATACATCTCATCTTGTAATTCGACTCCAAATATTTTTGAGTATTTTTTCTTTGCTGATATTATTACAGGAATAACACCACTTCCAGAACATAAGTCAACAATCACATTTCTGTTATTATTCGATACAACAAAATTTGCAAGTAAGACGCTATCTATACCAAAGCAAAAATAATCTTTGTTTTGAATTATCTTTAGATTATCTATTCCTAAATCATCTATTCTTTCTTTTTCCATAAATTCCTCACTTTGTATATTATATAATAATTTTAAGTATTTTTCAACTTGACTTGATCTGGTATAATAGTTATGGTGAAGTAAGTGGAATTAAACTATATAGCAAGTACAAATGATAATGGAAAGAAACTAAAAGAAATACTAAAAGAAAGATTATACATTTCTAATATATTACTTACTAGACTAAAAGAAAGCGGTGGTATATTAGTAAATGGTAAAATAACTTTTATAAATTATATACTAAAAGAAAATGATGAAGTTAAAGTTATAATCCCGAGTGAAAAAAATAAATTTTCAGATAAATTTAAATTGGTTAATGAAAAACCTAACATACTTTTTGAAGATGAATATTTACTAGTAGTAAATAAACCGCCACATATGCCTGTTCATCCAAGTAGTGGAAATTATGATAACACACTTGCAAATATTGTAGCATATTATCTTGAAGAAAAAGGTATAAATGGAATTCATATAATTACCAGACTTGATAAAGATACATCTGGTATTTGTATATTTGCAAAGAATAAATATATACAAGAATTATTTATTAGGAAAAAAGAAGAAGTAAAACTATATAAAGAGTATCTTTGTATTGTAAATGGGATTGTAAAAAAAGAACATGATATAATAGAAAAAAATATAGCAAGAAAAGATAATACCATAATATTAAGGGAAGTAAATGAAAATGGAGATTATGCTAAAACAGAATACTATACTTTAAAAAGAGATTATATAAATAATTATTCAATTTTAAAAATAATATTACATACCGGAAGAACACATCAAATTAGAGTTCATATGAGTTCAATTAGTCATGTATTACTTGGTGATGATCTATATGCAAATGAATACAACATACCTAATATTAGAAAGCTTATATCTAGACAAGCTCTACACTGTAAAGAAGTATCTTTTTTTCATCCTATAACTAATAAGTTTATTAAGATACAAGCTCCTATACCAGATGATATGTTAAATCTAATCATTAATCACCTATAAGAGGATGTTACAATTAAAAATAAGCTTAAGCACAACTCGAAATTATTTCAAGTTGTGCCTCTTTTTTTTAGCAACCTCTTCTAACATAATTATTTTCTTTTTCATTGCAATACCTTTTATCATTTAGTTTTTTAATATTGCCTTCCCCATACTACCATCTTATCTGCTTTTTTACCACAACATACACATTTGTCATCTATGTGTTCTTGTTCAAAAGGAATACATCTTGATTTGGCTGCTGTGAGTTCTTTTATTTTGGCTTCACTGAAACGAATTCTACTTTATTTTTTACTCAATTAATACCATTCCATTTACTATAATTTTGTAACTCTTATCTATTCAATTTATTAAAAAGATAAGAGAAATAAAGAAAGAAAATTTATTTTCAAATCTCCCTTCTACTAATTCTATGTTTTTTGACAAAGCTCAAATCCTAATACGTGTAGTTAACAACAAACTAAGATGCAAAGTTGTTAGTTTAATTCTATTAATCATTTTTTAATATTTTCCAATGTCCGGTCTTTTTAGAGCCAACTCTTTCAATGAATCTCTCTTCTTTTAACATATCAATATTTCGTTTTATTGTTCGTAAAGACATTCCTGTTTTTTCAGATAACTCCTGTTGAGTTATATTATTCTTATTTTTTAATTCGTTTAATATTAAATTTAAAGTGCCATTTAAAGTGCCATTTAAAGTGCCATTTAAAGTGCCATTTGCTAAATTAATCAAATCTTTTTCATCTAATTTTTCATCTCTTAATAGTGGAATTGTCACTCTAAACATTTCTTTATCTTCAAAAATAGGTGGTTTCCCTGAATATAAATATGAATTTTTTGTGATTTTTATAAAACCACTACCTAATTCATCTGCATATCCTATTTCTCTAAAAAATTTTGCAATCGTTGGATTTTTTGCAAATGGTGTATAATTTTTTATAGTTAGCAATCCATTTGTGCTAAATGAATTTGGATTTTCACATATCAATTTATCTTTATAAATAATTACTCTACTTGTATGGCCATCTGTTATATCTCTATGCATAAGTGTATTCAAAACTATTTCACGTACCATTACATTTCTTGGGCTCACTCTTCTTGCTTTTTCATCTAAAGCAAATCTGTCCATTGTATATTTTGCTATAAAATCAATTAGCCTGTCATACATATCTATTAGATTAGTTTCTACAAAATCTCTATCATCATACCTATCTAAATCATCTACTCTATATAAAGCGTCTGTTCTACAATATGGATTAATGTTTGAAATTACTTCATCTTTTCCAAATAACATAACTCCAGCAAGTGTTACACCTTGTTTACCTGTTTCTTTGTCCACTTTATATAGTCCTGCACTTTTTAGCAATTCAAAATCTGTCATATCCATCCAAATATGTCTTTTCTTAACATTCGAATTAGCTAACCTTCTTGCTTTTTCTATTAAATCATGTCTTAAATCTTCCTCTACTGAAACATATGGATAAATTGTATCTTCATCAAATATTTTTCGTTTTTTATTGTGAATACTTGCAATTAGAGGAATATTATTTGATATATCAAAATCACCTTCATAATTACGAACAAAGACTTTTCCCTTACATTTATGAATTTCTGTTGCTTCTTCAATATAAGTATATAAAATTATTTTTCCTTCTATTTTAATTTCATGTAATTCTGATAAAATAGTTGGGCTTATAACTCCTTTATTATTACACTGCGTTGTGTAATCTTTTTTTATTTTCTCTATTAGCTCTTCTTTTATTCCAATAATTTCTTTTTTATCATTTACACCTAAAATAATATATCCGCCCGTAGTATTTAAAAATGAACATACAGATTCAAATACACTTTTAGGTAATCCATTAGTTGCCTCTTTTAATTCTGTGTTAACATTTTCTCCTAATAAAATAATATTTTTTTATATTTTCTTCCATAAATACTTCCCGCCTTTTTTCATAATTATTTTAAATCTATAATATCATGAATTCACTTTTATGCAATTATATTTTAAAAATCAATATTATTTACACATATCTGTACTTCTCTATTTCCTTATTTTTGAACTATTAGGAAATTCCTAATAATTGAATTTTCTTCCAATTCATTATAACCATATATTTTCATCTTCATATCTAACTTAAATTAATTGTGCATTCATTTTAATTTTTATAACTTCTATGATAATATTATACCGTATAAACAAATGTTTGTAAACGTTTTTATTCTATTTTTTCATCGCAAGTTTCGACAAAATTTAAACTTAACTTTTAGTAATTACTTTGATAATTTATTTTTATAACATAATTTGAATTCATGCCATTTATTCCTGTAAATGATAAATTAAATTCATATATATATTCTCCTGATTTTTCAGGTAAATCAGCTATGAATGAAGCATCATTTAGCTTTTTAGCCTCTTTATATTCATCTTCACCTAATATTTTATACTTTAATACTGCATTTTCAGGTAACTTATATAACTCTTTTTTACTATTTCTCTCATTTAAAGTAATATATAGTCTACTATTAACATTAAAACTTTCTTTATCTTTTACAATATCTTCAGGTGGTATCGTATCAACATGTATCATATTATTATTGTTGTCAGCCCAACTAAAAGTAGTTCTTTCTAAACTTTGTATTCCATTTGCATAAAGCATAGGTGGAGTGTATACTTTATCTATATCTATTACTTTGTAATTTGCACCATTTATATTATCTAAGAAAACCTCATACAAATCTATATCTTCTAACTTACAACTATATATCTTTTCTATATCTTCTTTAGTAATATTATTAACATATACTTCTTTACTATTTTCATCTATAACTTTTACTTGCAATCCCTCTATATTTTGTATCAATGAAAACATACTCACCGCATAATTTAAATTCCATTCTTTTAGGTAATCTTCATTTAACAAATATTTATCACTTACATAATAATTTACTACCAAGTTTTTATCTAGTATTTGAAATTTAACATCATCATATATCATATTTATATGGTTTATTTTTGAATTTATCTCATTTGTCAAATTAACTATTGATGAATTATCTCCAATATATTTTCCATCATAATTTTGTATAATTTCATTTAAAAGTTTAGCATCAATTGTTCTTTTGCCAACAGTTAACCCAAATTCATATTCAACTATACTTCCATTTTTATAATTTAATACAAGTTTGTAGTAATAATCCCCCATATCTTTTGGTGCAATAAAAGTAGCCTCTCTACTGCTTTTTTCTATATCTATTTCATAAGAATTTACTTCATCTATCATATATAACCTTATGTTAGATATATCATTTAATAAGCGTCCTTTTAGTGTACTAGTAGAGATGGTAACTTTCTCAAATTGATATGCACTTGCTTTAGATGCATTAATTGCTATGTTATATGGATTTTCAGTATCAGCTAAATATTCACTTGTTATACTTTTCCATTGATATGCACCCCTTGTAGCCTTAATGCTTCCGTTATTTGTTATAACATATATATCATCTGTAGGTGCTTTGTTTTGAAATAAAGTAAGTATAAAGGCAGTAATACATAAAACAAATACTATACTTAATCCTACAATAATAATAATTGATCTTTTAGACATATAATCATGCCCCCTTTATATAAATATATTACATCAAACTAAAACTTTTAGCAAGGAAAAAAAGATATTCCAGAAAAAAATCTGGAATACCTTTTTATTAACGTTTAAAACAACCGCTTCCAACAAATTCTTTAAGTATAGAATTATTTGGAATTTTATCTGTGTGTATTGGCTCAAAAGAAGAAAGCATTGAACACATTTCACGTATTGTAGAAAAATGTTCATTTGGATTTGCAGCATCTATTGAGTTCCTAAAAATTGGTTCTGCAAAAACTTTTAATACACCTATTTCATAGATTAGCATACTGTTAAATATCACATCAGCTTCATCTACATACTTAAATATATTTTCTTTTTCAGCTTTTATAACACTATTCCATCTGCTAAGTGTATCCAAAAGTTTTACTTTTCTATCTTGATAGTCTCTTACAATTCTTCTTAACAATCTTACATTATTTGAAGAAATTTTAGTATAACTATCAAAACTTAATGTTACAAGGGGAGCTATATACACCTTGAAAACATTTTCTTTTGGAATAAAATCAGAAATCTTTGGATTTAATCCATGAATTCCTTCTACAAGTAATATGCCGTTTGATGGAAGACTTGCTTTTTTACCGCTATCTTCCCTTGTTCCTCCATTATTTTTAAAATTATACAATGGAAGATTTATAGTTTTACCACAAAAAAGCTCATTTACTTGAGTTTTAAAGAATTCATAGTCAAGATGATTAAAAGACTCATAATCTTTTGAGATACTTGCATTTTTAAAATAATCGTCCATGTTTAAAAGAACAGTGCTTATTCCTTCACATTCAAGGCTTATTTGTAATCTTTGTGCAAATGTTGTTTTACCAGATGATGAAGGCCCAGATATAAATATAACACGTATATTACCTCTAGATAATATACTTTCTGTAATTTTATATATCTGCTTATTCTGTCTTTCTTCTGCCATTAAGATTATTCTTTCTAACTCTTTTTCATCATAAGCTTTTTTGTTAAGATCATGAATACTTTTTACACCTAAAGTTTCAGGAAGTCGCATCTCCCGCTTAAAAGTATGATGTACTGCATTTGCATGTACTTCTTTTTCAATGCAGTTAATATCATCTCTATATGGAAGCTTTAAAAGTATTCCTTCATTATAACTTTCAAGTGCAAAACTAGTAATAACTTCTGTTGAGTGAACTACTCTACCGTATAGCCAAGGGTAATATTTATCGTTTATGTTATATACACTAAATAACACCTCAAGGCTACTGCGTAAATTTTCTAGAGCCTCTTCATTTCCAATTTTAGTATATATTTCTTTTAACTTAGTAAATGTAACTCTTTCTTTTGTAATGCTATATTTAGCATCGACAAATTCTTTCATCTTTTCTTCAATTTTTGCTATTTGACTACTGGTAAGTTTTTTTTCTGTGCTTATATAATAATGTTCACCAATCTTATTTTCAATAACGTATTTTAAGTCTGGAAAAACTTCTCTAATCGCAGCAATGAACAAAAGCTTTACGCTTCTTGCATAGATATTATGTCCTTGTGCACTATAGTAATCAACAATTTCACAGTTACAATCTCTACTAAATGAATAGTTTAGCATATGGACTTTATTGTCTACTCTTATTCCCATAATATTTACGTACTCACCGCTTAATCTTTTAATTACATCTTTTGCCTTCGTTCCCTTTTTAACAGTAAGTGTCAAATCATCTTTAAAATTTACCTTTACAACATTAGTCATAAAAAATTCCTCCTTAAAAATTATTTTGGATTTTTATATTTTGAACTATTATATCACATCTTATGTAATCTTACAAACTTTTATTCAAATAAAAGAAAAAAGCTCTAAATTAGAGCTTTAATCTAAAAACATATTTTGTGATTTTCTTGCCGATATATTTAATACAATAGCTATTGCTATTACATTAGTTAACATACTACTTCCACCATAACTTACAAAAGGTAAAGGTACACCAGTTATTGGTAAAAGTCCAATTGTCATACCAATATTTTGTACAAAATGGAAAAAGAACATTCCAGCAACCCCAATTGCAATAAAGCTAGAGAAATCATCTCTTGCATTCTTTGAAACAGCTATAATTCTAATAAGTAAAACAGAATAAATTATAACTAGCAAAGCTGAAACTATAAATCCCATTTCTTCAGATATTACCGAGAATATAAAGTCAGAAGATTTTATTGGAAGATAACCATATTGTGTTTGAGCTCCTTTTAATAGTCCTGTTCCAAATAACATACCTGAACCTACTGCAATTTTAGATTGAATCGCGTTATATCCACTATCTAGAGGGTCAAGTTCTGGATTTAAGAAAACCTTAATTCTTTGTTGCTGTGTAGGATTTAATACAAAGAAATATACAATCGGTATCATTATAATTATTAACAAAACACCAGCAAATATATATCTATACTTAATTCCACTTTTAAATAACATAAATGCACAAATAAAGAAGAATGCCATTGCTGTACCAAAGTCTGGTTGTAATAATATAAGAATTACAGGTATTGCAAATAGAAGTACAATTATTGCAATTATTATTATTTTTTTCTTTTTATTTGTTTGTGATATATTATTCTTGTATATTGAAAAAGCTTTAGCACTGCATAGTATTACACCTATTTTCATAAGCTCAGAAGGTTGGTACAAAAAGCCTCCTAAGTTAAACCAGCTCTTAGCACCCATAAGTCCCGAAGTAAATAAAACCGCAACAAGCAAGACTAAACTTACACCATAAATAATATACCCACCTATGTCAAACATATTATAGTCTAGCATCCAAATTATAATCATTACAATTATAGAAGCACCAAACCATATTAATTGTTTTATATACTCATCTTTATTAACCTCTGTGTTATAACCAGCAGAAAATATTGCAACTACTCCTATAGCAAACAGAATTAGTACACATATAAGTATAATATAATCAGTATTTTTTAATAATGTTTTAAACAAATATCATCACCTTTTTTCTGCGTATTATTATACAATTTTTTTTGCATTTTTTCAATTAAAGATATATAAATAGACAAGAAAAGTAAAATATATTTATATTAATATACTTTACTTTTTTAATTCCTATGATTTAAAAAATGCTTTATACGCAAGATATGTCATATATACATCAAACTTTGAAGAAACCTCATATGGTGAATGCATTGCTAGTACTGCTGTACCACAATCTACCACATCTACACCTTTATCTGCTAGTATATATGCAATAGTTCCTCCTCCACCTTTTCCTATCTTACCAAGAGTTCCTATTTGATACATAACTTTATTATCATTAAATATTTTCATAACTTCAGACATAAATTCTGCATTAGCATCACTTGAACTATATTTTCCGCCACTTCCACTATATTTTTCAAGTGCAATACCAGAACCTAGTATATTACTATTTTGTATATCTGAAACATCATCATAAACTGGATCTACAGCTGTTGCAACATCAGCAGATAACATTTTAGAATTATAATATACATTTAATCTATCTGCTTTACTTCCTGTTTTTTGTAACAACATATTTATAAACATATCAAAAACTTGTGAAGTCATTGATGTATTTCCTGTACTTCCTATTTCTTCTTTATCAACTATTAGTGAAATTACAGTTTTATCAAATGTATGATTTTCTTTAACTAAATCAACTATAGCTCTTAAATTTGCATATGAGCAAACTCTATCATCCTGTCCATAACCACCTATCATACTTCTATCTATTCCAACAAATTTTGCATCAAACGCTGGTACAAACTCTATTTCTGCTCTAGCAAAATCTATCTCTTTTATTCCGTATTTTTCATTTAATAATTTTAAAACTGTAGTTTTTACTTTACTATCTTTTGCCTCTTTATCTTTTATATTGCCAATAATAACTGACATTTTCTCAGGGTCAATAAATTCATTAGCATTTGCTTTCAGTTGATCTTTTGCAAGATGAGGCAATAGGTCTGCTATTGTAAAAGTTGTATCATCATTTGTATCACCTATAGCTATTTTTATTTTCTCACCTTTCTCATTATATACAACTCCATACATTGCTAGTGGAATTGACATCCATTGATATTTTTTTATACCTCCATAATATTGTGTCTTTAATACAGCAACATCATGATTTTCATATAAAGGCATTGGTTTTAAATCAAGTCTTGGACTATCAATATGTGAACCTATTATATTTGTTCCATATATTAAGTCTTTCTTACCAATAACAGCAGCAAATATTGATTTTTGTTTATTTACTAAATAAACTTTGTCTCCTGCTTTTAGACTTCTCTTTTTTGATATATCAGAAAATCCATTTTCATTTAATATCTCTACTGCATTTTCAACGCAAAGTCTTTCTGTTTTTGAAGAATTTAAAAACTTCATATACTCTTTTGAATATACATCTACTTGTTCTATTTCTTTTTTATTTAAAGTACTATATATATCCTTCTTCTCATACTTTAATTCCATATAATCTACCTACTTTCATTATTATTATTTACTAAATGCCCTAAAATATTAAAAAGTATTTACTTTACTAAATAAATTTTTGTTTGTTTTTTACATAAAGGAATTCCACCAAATTTAGTAGCAAGTATCATTTCTTCAATTGAACCACCATTTGCTATATTTACTCTTGGTTCTAATGTATAAATACAATTTTCTATAATTTCAAGATTTGCCCTTTTACTAGTTTTTAAGCTTATTATTGCACCTATATCATGTACTTTAAGACCAACTGGATGGCCTGTTGCATGCATATAATCAGGGTAACCTGCTTTTAAAATCTTTTGTCTTACTACATTGTCTATAATATATGCCTTAACACCAGGTTTTAATTCATCAATTCCGTCTTCAATTGAATTTACTAAAGTATCAAAAACTTTTTGTACAGATTTAGGAGCTTTAGTTTCATTTTTCTTTAAAGCATAGCCCATACGTTGCATATCAGTATATAATACCTCTTGATCACTAAAAACACCTTTTATTCCAAAGTCAAAATATATTGTATCACCTTTAATAAGTTTCTTATCACTTGGCAAAGAATGGCCACCTTTTGCAAGGTTTACTCCTGTTAAAACTATAGGACAGCTTGACCAAGCCATATTAAATCCTATTATTCCCAGATTCCTGTTATTAATTACATCTTTCATTATTTTATCAGTAACTTCAGTAGTTAAACTAACTATTTCTTTTTCAGTCATACCACATTTAATCTCTTTAAAAGTAGTATTTAATATTTCATCTGTAATATCTGCTAAAATTTTTAATCTATTAATTTGTTTATCTGTTCTTCTTGAGGCAATTTCATATATTATTTTTTCTGCAGAAGAAAAAGATACTTTCTTTCCATATTTTTTATATGGAGCCTTTAAAAGTTTACTTAAATATACATATTCACCATGTGTTAATATATCAACATTAGTATCATTCATAGTAGAGTATGATAAAGCTATATCTTTTGGGAAATTGAGTTTTGCGATTACTTCTTCTACTGCAGCACTTAACTCTTTATTACTACTATACATTATTGATACTATATCCTTATTATTCTTTTTAAATGACTCAATGTTTTGTTCATCTAAAGCATTTACTAACAAAAATATTTTTGTATCTGTTACAAAACATATTGTAGATGAATTCAAATTATTTGAAAAATATCTACAAAATATTTTATCAGAACCATCATCATTATATAATACCCATACTTTTTTATTATATTTTTTTAATAGTTCTTGTACTTTTACTAACATTTAGATACCACATCCATAGTTTGCTTTGCAATTTCTAATTCTTCATCAGTAGGTATTACAAATATCTTTACCTTTGAATCATCAGAAGATATTAATCCTTCTTTTCCAGAACCAGGTGTTACTAAATTGTTTCTATCCTTATCTAGTATTACACCTAAACAATCCATGTCACTTACAGACATTTCTCTTTCATCTGGATTATTTTCACAAACACCACCAGTAAATACTATGGCATCAACGCGATTTAATTCTGCCATATATGCTCCTATATATTTCTTTGTTCTATTTGCTTGTATTTTTCTTGCAAGTATTGCATCTTCATTACCATTTATTGCAGCTTCTTTCATTAATCTAAAATCGCCTATTCCAGAAAGTCCAAGTCTACCAGATTTTTTATTTAATATATCATCCATTTCATCTGGAGTAAGATTTTCTTCTTTCATTATTTTTGTTACACAAGCAGGGTCTATATCACCAGATCTTGTTTCCATTACTAAACCTTCAAGTGGAGTAAAGCCCATTGATGTATCATATGATTTTCCATTTTTTATAGCACATATACTTGCACCGCCACCAGCATGGCAAACAATTGCATTAATTTCATCTTTTGGTTTATTTAGTATCTCAGATAATCTTCCTAAAATATATTGATAAGATGTTCCATGGAATCCATATTTTCTTATTCTATATTTATCGTAATATTTCTTATCAATAGCATATAAATAATTAAAGTCAGGTATAGTTTGATGAAAAGCTGTATCACAGACTACAACATTTTTTAAGTTTGGTGCTACCTCCATTATAGCTTCTACACCCATAATTGCACCTGGATTATGTAATGGAGCAAGTGAAATTATATCTTCAAGACCACTTAAAAGCTCTTTTGTAACTAAAGTTGGTTTTACAAATAATTCTCCACCATGTACCACTCTATGGCCTATTGCATATATCTCATCTATAGAAGATATAACTCCTAACTCCTTATCCATTAAGGCATTAAGTAGAACTTCCATCCCTTCTTTATGATTTTCCATTTTTGCAGGAACTTCGTCTATTGATTTCCCATTTAACATATTTTTATATATTAAATTAGAACTATCATAACCTATTTTATCACATCTTCCCTTTGCGATAACTTGTCCTTTTTCCATATCCAAAAATTGAAATTTAATTGTTGAACTACCACAATTAATTACTAATATCTTCATTTTATTTCCCCCTTAAAATATATTAAGTTAATTTAAAATTAACAAAATAACTAATTAATCTTCTACTTGAACACAAGTAATTGCAACTGCACCTACAATATCATCTACATTACATCCTCTTGATAAATCATTTACTGGTTTATTAAGTCCTTGTGTTATTGGACCAAGTGCTAACATATCCCCAAATCTTTGAGCAATTTTATATCCTATATTTCCAGCTTCTAAATCTGGGAATATTAATATATTTGCTTTTCCTGCAACTTTGCTATTAGGTGCTTTTAATTTTGCAACCTCTTCAACTATTGCAGCATCAAGTTGTAACTCACCATCTACATCAAAGTCTATATTCATACTTTGTAATTTATTTAATACTGCCAAAGTTTTATCAATATTTTCTCCTTTTGCACTACCTTTAGTAGAGTATGAAAGTAATGCAACTTTTGGATTTGCGTTTACAAGCTTTCTAAAACTATTTACAGATTCTATTGTAATGTCACAAAGTTGTGTAACATCTGGTGTAGGATTTAAACCACAATCAGCAAATATAAATACTCCATTTTCTCCAAATTCTTTATGTTTACTTTCCATCAAGAAAAATGCAGATACAGTATCAATTCCTTCTTTTGATTTTATAATTTGAAGTGCAGGTCTTAATGTATCAGAAGTTGAATGAACTGCACCACATACCATTCCATCAGCATCATTACATTTAATCATCATTGTAGCAAAATATATATAATCTTTTACAAGTTCAGTTGCTTGATTAATTGTCATACCTTTTTGTTTTCTTAATTCATATAGTGTATTAATGTATTCTTCTTTTTTAATATAATTATTTGGATCAATTATACTAATATTGTTACTAAAATTATTAATATTAAATTTAGCAATATTATCTAAAATTTCTTCTTTATTTCCTATTAATACTATATCAGCAATATTGTTTTCTTGAATAATAGTTGCTGCTTCTAATATTCTTTTATCATTACTTTCTGGCAAAACAATTTTCCTTTTCTTGCTTTTTGCCATTTCAACTATAGTTTGTAAAATTCCATCATACATTAAAAAAATCCCCCCCATTATATATCAGTTTTTACCTCTTGTATTTTTCCAATATTCTCTAAATTATAGAATACTTTCATATAATTTATATCTTCAAAGCCATTAATGTTTTTCTGATAAACAACATTTGTATTTCTTGCAAGTATTCCAATACAAGCAATTTCATCTGAAATTACATCTTGTAATGTAGCAATATTTTTAGGTAAATCTTCTATACTACTTTGTTTTACAATATTTAAAGCACTATTTACTTTATCGTTTATATTTATATATTCCTCAAGGTAAGTTATATCTGGCTTATCATTTACATATACATCTGCAAGTATAATATCATAAGATTTATTTTTTATTAATTCTGTAAGCTTAGCATCCTTTGCTTTTTTTATATTAATTCTTATTCCTACATTTTCAGCCATATCTTTAATCATATCTGCAATTTTTACTTTAGTATTATCTTTTTCATTTACAAGTAGTGTTAATTCTAAAGTTAATTCTTCTTCTCCCACTGTTTTTTTATTTATTCCTTTTTCATTTTTCCAACCATATTGTATAAGTATATTTTTGGCTCCAACTATATCATATTTATATCTTATACTACTGTATATATATGGTATATCGATCACTTCAGAAAATGTAGAATTTATTTTTTTTACTATTTCTTCTCTATTTAAAGAATAAAGTAAAGCTTGCCTTACTTCTTTTTGAGAAAATACTTTTGAATCTTTGTTTCCAAGTAAAAATATATTTTGACCATCACGATATTTTTTCACATTATATTCGTATTTACCTATAAGTTGCATTATACTATCTGATGATGCTGTAAACATATCAATCTTACCATTTTTAAAATCTTCAATTAAATTATCTATATCACTATAGCCAGTAAATTGTATAGTACTTAAAGTAGAATTTGATTTTTTTCTTGTAAATAAAACACTACTTTCTCCTTCATTTTTTATATCATATGGATAATTATTTCCTGTGTTTACTATAGGAAATGTAAGATTATATACAAAATATGGATCATCTTGTTTTAAAGTAATACTAAACTCATTTTTACCTTGCTCGTCAATACTCCAAATATTGTTTATACATTCATAATATATATTTTTGTCTCCCGAGCTTTTAATTTCATTTACTGTATTTTTTATATCTTCAATTTTTACATTATAATCAGAATTTAACTCAATAAAATATTGTTTATTACTTACTTTCTTTATACTTTTTGCAACTATATAGTTGATAGAATAATCCTTATTAATACTTATAAGCCTATTACTTAAAGAGCTTACAAGTTCATTTAGAATTATATTTTTAGAATTTAAATAATTTGTACTGTCAAGTTTTGACATTCCTATTTTAAAATTATAATCTTGAACTAAAGAAACTTTTTTTTCTGTATTAAAATCAGCTTGAACAACTGGTTCATTTTCTTTTTTAACAATTATTCTAGATATAATAGCAATAAGTGCTATACAAGCTACTAGCCCTATTATTTTTAAAAGACCTGGAAAATTATGTTTTCTAGTTTTCTTTTTATTTTTGTTAGTATTATTATTTAAATTAGTATTATAATTACTATTAAAATTATTATTTAATTTAATATAACTATCTTTAACTTCATTTTTTCTTTTTTCTTTTAAATTCTTTAATTTTTCTTTTTTATACTTTTGATTTGCTTTTATTCTTTCTTTATTTTCATTTGCTTTTTTCCTAGCCGTTTTTTTGTATCTATGTGAATTAATAATATTAGCACTCATTTTTTCACCCACTTTGCTTATTATATATTATTGCTTTATGTGCTAAATTATATCACAAAAAAACCCAAAAAGATAGTATTTTAATCTACTTTTTGAGCTAATCATACATATATATTATAACTTTTGTTCTATTGTAAATCTAATTCCAGTTTTGTCTTCATTATCTATTTTTACTTCAGTAAATGCTGGAGAACAAACTAGTTCTACACCTGTTGGAGCAACAAAACCTCTAGCTATTGCAACAGCCTTTACAGCTTGATTAATAGCTCCTGCACCTATAGCTTGCATTTCTGCTTTTCCATTTTCTTTTACTAGTCCTGCAATAGCTCCTGCTACAGAATTTGGACTAGATTTTGCTGATACTTTTAAAATATCCATTTTATACCTCCTATGATTTTTCATTTGTCTGTAACGTTTGTTACTACACAATTAATTATATATAAAAGGTAATAAAAATGCAAGTACTTTAAAGATTTTTATAATAAAAAATAAAACTATAAAAATAATATAATCTTTTATTTTTATAATATAATATTAATTTTTAAGATCTAATTAATAACAATAATAATGATATAAAATTTAGTTTATACGGTTTTTACCGGATTATTTAACTATAAAACCGGATCACCTTTTAAATCTATACTCACTTCCTTCTACATTTTCTATTATATTATTTTTTAATAGTAATGCCAATATTTCAGATGCTCTAGATTTCTTTACATTAAAAAATATTTTAATATCTTCCCTTGTAAAAAATTTATCATACTTAAATTGTATAAAAAATAATTTTAGTTCTGACAATGTTCTAGCTCTAACTTTATCTCCCAAATTTTTATATAATTTTATTAAAAAATAATCTTCGTCTGAAACTATATTTCCTTTTTGTCCGGTGATTACCGGATTATTTAACTCTAAAACCGGACTATAACCTTTATTGGGAAATATTACAGTAAAAGATGACTCATCCGATAAAAACTTAGGTTTTTCAATAAAATCATTATAGCTTTCTATTATACGAATAAGTCCACTGCCTCTTCTATCCATATAATGTAATCTACTAAATACATCTGATATAATTGTATTTCTTCTCATAGATGGAACTTTGCCGATTTCTAAATTTTGGATTTGTGTTCCATCTATCATTCCACCAGGAGAAACGATTTCGAGTCTATCATCATACATATCTATATGAATTTCAGATCCCATTATCTGATAGTCCCTATGAATTAAAGCATTCACAATCGCTTCCCTTCTTGCAGTTATCGGATAATCTTCATACTCTATCCTATCCATTCCTTTTATTTTCCAACTATTTTTTGAATTATTTTTTATAAAAGTATCTGCATTTTCTAACAGACTGACTAGACTCCCTGTATATTCCTTATCATCTAAAGCATCCTCTTTAATTGAACCTTTAGTTAAGCCATTCCATCTAGTACATACTACCTTTGATTGATTAAGAGCTCCTTGATCACTTAATAATACACCTGCATTAGTTAATTTATTATTCTTGTCTACTAATCCGAGAGATATATAATCCCTATCTTTGTCAAATTTTTTTCCTGTTTTTTCTTTTATTGTAGCTGTTAACAGAGTAAAGCTCAAATCTTCCACATTATATTCACTTGGCAAAGAATCAAATGTTATATTTTTACCTTTTAAAATTAAATTTTGCAATATATGTGCAGGTGCAGGCAAACTTTGATTTCCAGATCTTATAAAAGCTTCTTTTCTACCATCAGCTACGTAAAAATATGGAGTAATTGGTCCATCACCAATCTCTAATTCAATAAAATCTTTACCGTCCTCTTCAAAATAATTTAATTCATATCTTGGTAAAGGTTCAATTCTATTATTAATAAGCTCTGATATTTTTTCTGTTGCTTTTACTACATTTTTGACACCTCTTTCTTCATGAGTTTTATCATCTACCCCAAATAAAATTATACCACCTTTTGTATTTGCAAAGGCTGAAACAGATTTCAACCAACTTTTAGGTTTTTCTTTTTCTAAATCTCCCTTAAAATCTATATTAGAAGTTTCCACTTTTTTATAATCCTTTAATTCCTCCTTAAATTGCTTTTATTATTATATCATATGTATTTAATAGTATCAATACAAAAAATTATACTATAATAATATATTTTTTCTTTAATTATATTTATATATTCAATTATGTCAAATTTATTTTTATTCACACATACAAAAAGGAATAGGTTAAATGCCTATTCCTAACATATTATTTCTTAAAAACCTCTTCAACTTCTTTATTTAATTTTAATATAAATTCATCAAGTAAAATACCATCTATTTTCTCGCCATTTCTTGCTCTTATAGAAATATTATTGTTTTCTACTTCATTTTTTCCTAGAATAATCATATATGGTAATTTTTCTAATTGTGCCTGACGTATTTTATATCCAATTTTTTCATCAGAGCTATCAACTTCAACTCTAAATCCTGCTTTTTCTAATTTTTTCTTTATATCATTTGCATATTCAATTTCATTTTCAGATAAAGACAGTATCTTAACTTGTACAGGTGATAACCATAATGGAAATGCTCCTGCATAATGTTCTGTAAGTATACCAATAAATCTTTCAAATGAACCAAATATTGCTCTATGAACTAATATTGGAGTTTTCTTTTCACCGTTTTTATCAATGTATGATATATTAAATCTCATTGGCAATTGGAAGTCAAGTTGTACAGTTCCCATCTGCCACTCTCTTCCAAGACAATCTTTCATTTTTATATCAATTTTTGGGCCGTAAAAAGCTCCATCTCCTTCATTTACAGTATAATTATTTTCTCCACAAATTTCATCTAAGACAGACTTTAAATCAGCTTCTGCTTTATTCCATACTTCAATTTCACCCATATAATCATCTGGTCTTGTTGATAGTGTAAGTTTAAATTCAAGGCCAAATATTCCATATAGATTTTTTGCAATTTCAATTATATCTTTAATTTCAGAACTAATTTGTTCTTCTGTAATATAGTTATGTGAATCATCTTGCCTAAACATTCTAACTCTAAACAATCCATTTAGTTGTCCAGATTTTTCATTTCTATGTATTACATCTATATCACTAAATCTTAGTGGTAAATCTTTATAACTTCTAAGTTTTGAAGCATATACTTTTATTGAGTTAGGACAGTTCATTGGTTTTAACGCCTGTTCATTTCCATCAGCATCTGTAAGTACAAACATATCTTCTTTGTAATGATCCCAATGTCCAGATGTCTTCCATAAAGAACTACTATTTAATTGAGGGCCAGAAAACTCTTGATATCCTCTTTCTTCATGTATTTTTCTCCAAAAGTCAATTAAAACATTTAGCATTTTCATACCCTTAGGTAACCAATATGCCATACCAGGTGCACTTTCATCAAAGAAAAATAATTCTAATTCTTTACCAAGTTTTCTATGATCTCTTTTTTTAGATTCTTCTAACACATATAAGTATTCATCTAAAGCTTCTTTTGTATCAAAAGCAGTTCCATATATTCTTGTAAGCATTTTATTGTTTTCATTGCCTCTCCAATATGCTCCAGTAATATTTAATAATTTAAATGCCTTTACTGCTTTTGTATAAATTAAATGTGGTCCTACACATAAATCAACATATTCGCCTTGTTTAAAAAATGATATCTCTTCACCATCTTCTAAATCATTTATTAACTCTACTTTATAGCTTTCTCCTTTAGATTCCATAAGTTTTATTGCTTCATCTCTTGGTAATTTAAAAGATTCTATTTTTAAATTTTCTTTTATAATTTTTTTCATCTCTGATTCGACTTTTTCTAAATCTTCTTGTTTAATATCAAGATTATCAAAATCATAATAAAAACCATTTTCAATTGCAGGTCCTATTGCAAGTTTTGCATCAGGATATAATCTTTTTACTGCTTGTGCCATTATATGTGAAGTTGTATGTCTAATTATTTCTAAATTAGCCTCTCCTTCAAAAACATTTCCATCTCTATCAATATATTTCATAAAAATTCCTCCTTATAACTTCTAAAAAAATATACTAACAGGTGAGTTTAATCACTTTAATCATTTGAACCACTCCTTTAAATACAAAAATGTACCTCCATAGACAATACATTTTTGTCTATAGGGGTACAAATATATTTGCACGGTTCCACCCTATATTTAACTTCATTATTGATTATATCGTAATCAACGGTAGTTTCCTACTAGCTCCGGGGTAGTCTTCAAGATAATCTTATTAAAATTAGCTTACAGCCACGACTAATTCTCTCTTGTAACAGTGTTTATCCCTACTCGTCCCATCATCGCTACAAAATATTATACAACTTTTTATTTCAAAAATCAAGTTATATATTATTATATTCTAAATTTTTAAATTTAATAAAGTATTTTTATACACACTTTTTCCAATGCTATTTGTTAAATTGAAAATAATTTAATTATTCTTTCATATTCTAAAAACACATTTTAGAAATCATTCTATACAAAACCGAAATGATTACATCTATCCTATAGAATGACGATTCTCTTAATCTTTCTTATTTTTAATTACTCTAATTCTTTGAATAGCTCATTTTTTAGTCTAAATCTTATTTCTATCACCATATTCTTATTAACTATTTATATACTATATTTTTGATGTATACTTTTGATTTTTACTAGTAGGTTTATCTGGATTTGTCATTTTTAATATTCCTTTTTCTACTAATGGCTTTATATAATCTCGTCTAAATCTTTTTATATTTTTATAATTTAATTCACTCATTATTTGAATTGCACTTTTGGGTTCCTGACAATATAATATAATCTTTTTTATCATTTCATTCAAGTTATCTGGTGCCTTATCTGGTGCCTTATCTGGTGCCTTATCTGGTGCCTTACTTCCTATTACTGATGTATTTAATTCTTTTACTGTCATTTTATTAACATCTTTAATTGTCATTTCATTTAATACTTTGACTAAGGGTACTGTAGCTTTAAAAATATCTCCTTCTTCAAATATAGGCTCTTTTCCAGAATAAATCTCTGAATAGTTCGTAATATTTCTTACTCCACTTCCAAGCTCATCAGCCAATCCTATTTCTCTGAAAATTTTCGCTATTTTAGGTTTTTTTGAATATGGAATACAATTATTAATTGTAATTACCCCTCTCATTCTTGGTATATTAGGATTTTCTGTATATAAGTTTTCTTTTGTAATAATCAATCTTGATGTTATTCCACTAGAAAATTCTCTATGAATTAATAAATTACTACATAATTCTCGTGCTATTTTATCTCTAATACTAATGCTATGTGAGCCTTCTAAATAAAATTTATCATTAGTATGTTTTTGTATAAATTGCATTAATCTCTCATAACTATCTATTAAATTAGTAATAATCACATCTCTATCATCATATCGTTCCATATTTTCATCTCTATATATAGCATCTGTTTTAAATGTAGATAAACATGACATAATTGTTTCATCAGTTCCAAATAGTAAAATTGCTGCAAGTGTTAGCCCCTTTTGATGCGTCATAACATCTTCTCTATACAGTCCTGAACTTCTTAAAATTTCTTCATTAGACATATTTTTCCAAGGATGGTTATCATTTTTTAGAATTGCCCACTTTTTAGCTTTTTCAAATAAGTCGTTTCTTAAATTTTCCATTGTGGCATAAGGAAATATCTTATCTTCTATATGAAGATCTCTTTTTCTAATATACATATCCGCTACTAAATTGCTATTGTCAGTAATATCAAAGTCCCCATCTTCGTTTCTATCATATATTCTCCCATTACATCTATATACTTCTGAAGAATCCGGAATATTGATATATAATATTTTCTTACCATCTACTTCATAATCCATAATCTTTAAATATATTGTTGGTGAAATCTTAGATGTATTATTGCATAGATTAACAAAATCTTTTTTCAATTTTAAAATAAAATCTTCATCTATACCTATGACTTCTCTATTATCATTTACACCTAATATTATATTACCCCAAAATCTATTTAAGAATGCACACACCGTTTCAAATAAATCTTTAGGCAGTTTATTTTTAGATTCTTTAAATTCGGTATTTATCTTTTCACCTTGGCTAATTATATTTTTTTATTATTATATCATCCATATAGTTTCACCCACATGTTTTTAATTTTATTATTTATTTTTCTTTATCTTTATAGTCTACTTCCACTATTTCTCACATTTTATTATATGTTTATTTCAGTTGATAATACTTCTTGGAATTTGTTGTTTTTAAATTCAATAACATCATATTTCATTTTAAATTCTTTTGTTTCTTGTATTACAATATCATTCATACCATCTTGATTTAAATCAGCAACAAATCTAAAACTATATATTGGCCATTCAGGCGAATTCTTCATATCTTTTACATAGCTATATTTTATTATATGAGTCTTTTTACTCATATCTTCATATATAACTGCACTATAGCCACCATTAGATTTACCCACTTCATTTGTAACAAATATAAGTCTACCGCGATTAGTAGTGTCTAATGTTATATTATATATTTCAGTTATTTTAACACTATTATTAAATACTGATAAAAGTCCAAGTGCATCTTTTACAGTATTTATATCGTCTTCATTTATATTTACTTGTTTAGTTGGTGGATTATTCATTATATTTTTTTCTGTTGAAGCTATAGCCACAAATTCATCATATGTATTTGAATTGTCTGTTTTTGCATATAGAGCTCCTGAATTTGTATCTTTTGACATACTTGTTAAGTTATACTTTCCTTTTTTACCAGTAAGGTTATACACATCTAAAGCAATGGTTTGGCTTTTAGTTTTATTTCTAAAGTAATAACTTTCACTTGCTACCCACTCATTATTATATACTGCTCCTACAACAATATTATTTACTATTATAGGAGTAGAATTTGCAACCACTTCATCTGAACGTTCCTTTGCAACATCACTTATTTTACCAATATTAACTTCTTTTTTTAAAACAACAAAAAACAAAAGAAAAAGACCTATTATTAATAATATTACTAATAATGCAATCAGTAACTTAAGCCCTCTTTTTTTCTTTAAATTTCCTTTAGAATATGTTTTACTCATTAATATACCCACTTTCCTGCATCTATTGAAAAGACGCAACCACAATATTTTTGCATATATATATCCAATTCACGTGCCATTTTTTGACCTTGCCTAAAATTTTCTGTATAGTCTATATATCTAAATTCAATTCCATACTCTTCTTGTAATTTTTTTCCAACCTGTTTTATTATTTCATGATTTTGATATGGACTAATAGTTAATGTTGTAGAAACTATATCAAAATTATTTTCTTTTGCATATTCAAAAACTTTTTTTAATCTAGTATAATAGCAATATTCACAACGTACCTTATATTTCTTCTTTTCTCCTACTTGCTCTACTACATCTTTTAAAAATTTATTTAATTCATATTCATCAATTATAATATTTTTTACGTCTTTTATATTACAAAATTTTATAAAAGCTTCTTTTCTTCTTTCATATTCTACTTTTGGATGAATATTAGGGTTATAAAAACAAGCAGTATAATCAACTTTTTCATAGCTTCCATCTTCATTTCTTAATCCTTTTTTTCTTAATTCATCCTCTATATATACAAAACATGGTGCACAACATGCATGCATAAGTAATTTTTTCATTTTATCCTCCACTATTTAAATTCCATACCCAAGTGTTCATAAGCAAGTTTCGTTGCAATTCTTCCTCTTGGACTTCTTGAAAGAAAACCTATTTGCATTAAAAATGGTTCATAATAATCCTCGATTGTATCTCTATCTTCTCCTATTGATGCTGCAAGAGTACTAAGCCCAACCGGACCTCCACCAAATTTAGTTATTATTGCTTTTAACATTTGTCTATCAGTTTTATCAAGACCTATTTCATCAATTTCAAGTTTAGATAATGCTCTTTTTGCAATATCATAATCTATATCATTTCTTTCTTCAAATTGTGCAAAGTCTCTTATTCTTTTTAAAAGTCTGTTTGCAATTCTAGGTGTTCCCCTAGATCTTGATCCAAGCTCTAAAGCGGCCTCTTCATTAATGTTTATATTTAATATATTAGCACTTCTTTGTATAATTTTAGCTAATTCTTTTTCACTATATAAATCTAATCTTTGTATAATACCAAATCTATCTCTAAGTGGAGAAGATAAAGAACCAGCCTTTGTAGTTGCTCCAACTAAAGTAAATTTAGGCAAATCAAGTCCTATTGATCTAGCAGAAGGACCTTTTCCAATTACTATATCTAATCTAAAGTCTTCTAATGCTGGATACAAAACCTCTTCAACAGCTTTATTTAATCTATGTATTTCATCTATAAATAAAACATCATTTGGCTGCAAATTAGTAAGTATAGCAGCTAAATCACCTGCTTTTTCAATAGCAGGACCCGATGTTATTTTTATATTACTTCCCATTTCATTTGATATAATTGTTGCAAGTGTTGTTTTTCCAAGTCCAGGAGGTCCATATAACAAAACGTGATCTAAAGGCTCCCCTCTTTTTATTGCAGACGATATATATACTTTTAAATTTTCCTTTACTTTTTCTTGCCCTATATATTCTTCTATTGTCTGTGGTCTTAAAGTTACTTCTTCTATTTCACTTTCTTCATCTACATATTCTGGTGAAACCACTCTATCTTCAATCATGCCTTTTCCTCCAATATATTCAATACATTAATTATATCAAACATCAGTTTTTAAGTCAATTATATAATATATATTAAATCAAATTTATAATTTAATAATGAAATATATTTTTAGTATTACTAATATAATCTACTAGAGGTGCAACATGAAATTTATCTGTATAAGACAATCAACAATTATAATTTATACTATTTTAATTATTGTAATTTTAATTTCTATATCTTTTACATATATTATAACTAAAAATAACTATAATAACGATATAATAACAGAAGAAATTGAAGATGAATTAGAATTTATATGTGAAGACGAAAATAATTGTGAAGATTCAGTAAGAAAAGAATTATTAATAGAACAATATAATAATAAAAAATTAATAGCTCTTACATTTGATGACGGACCAAGTAAATATACAGAAACTTTAGTTGACGAAATGAAAAAACGTAATGTTCCCGTTACATTCTTTATCCTTGGCGAAAATGCTTCAAAAAGAATAGACACTTTAAAATTTCAAATTGATGCTGGTAATGAAATAGGAATTCATAGTTATACGCATAAATTATTTACAAAATTAAATGAAGATGAAATTCTAGAGCAAATTGATAAAACTAAAGAAGTTATTAAAAAAGTTTATGACAAAGAAATAGCATATATTAGAGTACCTTATGGTTCTAGAAATAAAAAGGTAGATTCCTCTCTTGAAAAAGCAAATTTAACTGATGTATTATGGAATGTAGATTCAAAAGATTGGAAATTTAAAAATACAACAAAAACATATAATTATGTAATAAAAAAAGTAAAAGGAAATGATATTATACTTATGCATGATACATTTAAAACAAGTATTGAAGCTGCAGTAAAAATTGTAGATAAATTACTTGAAGAAGACTATACATTCGTTACAGTATCTGAATTTTATGAAACAAAAAACATTATAGAATTAAATAAATAAAAACAAATTTATTATACTTTATAAATTTATACATATAATATAAATATAGGAGTGATTAAATTGTCAAAAAAAATTAAATGGAAAGCCTTAATTGTAAGTATATTAATCCCAATAGGACTTGGTATAATAAGTGGAATTTCAGGTGAAGCAAGTGAAGTATTTAAACAGTTAGCGAAGCCAAGTTTTTCCCCACCTGCTATTGTATTTCCAATAGTGTGGACTATATTATACATCTTAATGGGAATATCTGCATATTTAGTATATATGTCACGAGACAAAAGAAAAAGTAAAAGTGCCTTAAGAATTTATTTAATACAACTTCTATTAAATGGATTCTGGACTACGCTTTTCTTTAGATTTAGATTATTTCTATTTAGTTTTTTATGGCTTTTAATAATAATTGCATTTGTACTTGCCATGATAATTAAATTTTATAGAATTAATAAATGGGCAGCATATATTCAAATTCCATATTTACTATGGTTAATATTTGCATCTTTCTTAAATTATGAAATGTATCTAATAAATTAAATAGTAAATCTCTAATTCATATTAACATGAATTAGAGACTTCTACTATATTCCTAAATATTCTTCTAAGCAAACACCTTTATTATATATATCAGTAGCAACACTTGTACCAAGATATCTAATATGCCATGGCTCATACTGGTATCCTGTTATACTTTCTTTACCTTTTGGGTATCTAATTATAAAGCCAAATTTATGTGCATTTTGTGCAAGCCAAATACCAGCAGAAGTATTTCCATAGTTATTATCTATTGAACCGACATCAAAAGCAAGACCTGTCTGATGCTCTGATTGACCCGGTTTAGCTGAGAAGGTATTAGCAATACTTTCACCATACTGAGCAACATATCTATTATATAAATTAGTTTGTGTCTGATATGATCTATAACCAGATATAAGTGGCATACTAAATCCTGCAGCATTTGCAGCATTTTTTAAAGCTATATATGCATTATACGCAGTAGGATTAATACCTGGACTATATGTACTTGGTACTGAATATTTTTTGTTTACAACCAATATTCCGTTTATATATGTAAGATTTGCATTCTGTGCCCCCTGTCCAGGACTAGGGAAACTTGGTTTTTTAACTACATTTACAGTTATATCTCTTTCAATAATAGGCTCAGATGTATTTTTTACTTTTATATTACATTTACCTAATTTTTTAGCTGTAATCTTACCATTTTCAACCGTAGCAATACTTTCATCTGAAGATATCCACTCCAAATCTTTGTTAACTGCATTATCGGGTACTAATGTAGCAGTAATTGTCACACTACCTCCAACATATAAAGTAGCGTTTGTCCTATTTAATTTTATATCATTTAATATTTCTAAAACATTAACAGATATACTTTCAGCCATATCTTCGTTATGAATTCTTACATTAATAGTAGCTTGTCCAGATTTTATAGCTTGAATATTATTACCAGAAATCTTTGCTATATTTTCATCAGAAGATTCAAAATATAAAGTTCTATTTGTAGCATTCTCAGGCATAACCTTGATGCTAACTTCTTCAGTCATCCCTCTTTTAATATTAAACTCTTTACTAGATATATCTATACTATTAACTGGTATATATGCGACTAAAAAATGATTATACTCTTTATTTAATAATTCTATTTCGATTTTATCTGAATTAATCTTTTCGGCAGACTGATATATAGTATAATTATTATTTGAATATGTATATATATCAACATACTCATTAGAAAAACTAGATCTATCTAAAGGAATAGAAATTGCTTTTACACTATCACTGCCTTTATTTATACTAATATATACATTTGAATAATCACTAAAACCATCTAAATTTTTATAGTTATTTTTTATGCTTGCTTTAAAATGTATAGTTTTTTCTAACTTTTCATTATCTAATAAATATGAATAATTATCTTTACATATATATACATTCTTTTTATTATCTTTTATATAGCTAATTGTCTTATTCCAAAGTATTAAATTATTAAATTTATAATTAACATTTATTACTTCTTCATTGCTATTTGCAATAGTATCATATATTTTTTTATTTATTAGATTATATGAAATTAGTAAAAATAACAAAACAAGTACTATTAAAGTAAGTAAAACAATTAAGCTAATTTTAAATATTTTCTTACTAGAAACCTTTTCTTGCTTTAGTAACTGTTTATTGTTATTTTTGTTTTTTGCATGCTTTTTATTTTTACCTATGTTTTTTATACCAATTTTTTTATTAACCATAATATAATAAACCTTCTTTTAAAATCCATTATATT
>OBKV01000354.1_pt1 | contig 41398 bp, 38 predicted proteins | sample 1517301 | NCBI WGS metagenome assembly OBKV01 (sample SAMN04571685, study PRJEB22368) | human gut metagenome | biome: human gut; material: stool | host: Homo sapiens | place: Luxembourg | collected 2012-06-29 | reverse complement strand
AAATAATTTTTTTAAATTTTTCTTAAAAAACTATTGACATTTTATAGTTGGTCTAATTTAATTCAACAAGACTTTTTATATTTTCATCTTCTAGCCATGATGGTTCAATATCTTTACTTGCAAATTTAAATTTTACATTTCCTTTTTCATTAACAGACCATTTTCCATTCCAGCTCGTAGGAACCTCCATTTCAAGCTCTGACCAGTCTTTTTTACTTAATATTTTATTTATTTTTTCTTTCAAACTTTTAAAAGAATTATCCTCTAGTGTAGAATTATTTAGAATATACATTCCGACACCATTTTGCACATAGTAATAGTCTTCAATAAACTTATCTTTCTTTCCTTCTAACTCATAATTTTCTTTAATCTCAGAACTATATTTTTTAATATTTAGTTCACTTATATTTGTATTATCATTTATTTCTTGCTTCTTGTTACAAAGTAAAGTTACAAAGACTATTATAAATATTACAATTATTGAAACTATTATAAAAATAACAAATTTCTTTAAATCTTTTATTCCAACTTTGTTTTTTGTATTTACATTATTACCCATATTTTTCCTCTTTATTCCTTATCATTTAAAGCTTCAATTCCTGGCAATTTTTTACCTTCCATAAATTCAAGTGAAGCACCACCACCAGTTGATACATGCGACATCTTATCCTCAAGTCCGAATTTCTCAACTGCTGCTGCACTATCTCCACCACCAATTATTGATATACATTTAGAATTTGCCATAGCCTCAGCTATTGCTCTAGTTCCAGTTGAAAATTTATTTATTTCAAATACTCCAACTGGCCCATTCCAAACTACAGTACCTGCATTTTCTATTTCTTGTTTGTATAATTCTATTGTCTTTGGTCCAATATCAAGACCCATATAACCATCTGGTATTTCAGCTGAATTAGTTACCATTGTTTTAGAATCTTCATCCATTTTGTCTGCTACTAAACTGTCAACTGGTGTAAGTAATCTTACTTCCTTATCTAATGCTTTTTTTAGTATTTCAGCTGCTACATCTATTTTATCATCTTCACAAAGAGAGTTACCAACTTTACCTCCTTGTGCTTTTACAAAAGTATAAGTCATTGCTCCACCAATTAGTAATGTATCAACTTTATCTAATAGATTATTTAATACATCTATTTTACTAGAAACTTTAGCACCACCAACTATAGCAACAAGTGGTCTTTTAGGATTATTTATACCTTTATCTAAAGCATCTATTTCCTTTTCTATTAAAAATCCACATACTGAAGGTAAATAATGTGTAACACCCTCAGTTGAAGCATGTGCTCTATGTGCACTACCAAAAGCATCATTTACAAATATATCTGCAAAAGAAGCGAGTTTCTTAGCAAATTCAGGATCGTTTTTCTCTTCTGCCTCAGTCATACGAGTATTCTCAAGTAATACTACATCTCCATTTTTCATAGAATTTATAGTTTTTGTAGTTTCATCTGAATATATATCTTTTAACAAAGGTACATTCTTATTTAGTAATTCAGATAGTCTTGTAGCAACAGGTGCTAAACTTATATTTTTACCTGTTTTTCCTATATGAGAACATAAAATTATTTTTGCATTATTTTCTATTAAATATTTTATTGTTTTTAAAGATTCAACTATTCTCTTATCACTTGTTATCTTTCCAGTTTCTTTATCAAGTGGTACATTAAAATCACATCTTACTAATACTTTTTTAGAGTCTACTTCTATATCTCTTACAGTTTTCTTATTTAACATATTCTACCTCCAATTTAATAGAAATAGCTGACTTTTATTAATTAAGCCAGCCACTTTTGTATATAATTTCTAACTATTTATTATCTACTTCGTTCATATGTATTGCTAAGTCGATAACTTTATTTGAATAACCCCATTCATTATCATACCAAGCTACTAATTTTACAAAAGTATCTGATAATGCAATACCAGCTTTAACATCAAATATTGAAGTATATGGATTATGTATAAAGTCAGAAGATACTAAGTCTTCATCTGTCCAATCCATTACACCTTTCATTTCATTAGCACATGCTTTTTTTATAGCTTCAACTATCTCATCATAAGTAGCAGGCTTTTTTAGTCTACAAGTTAAATCTACTACTGATACATCTAAAGTTGGAACTCTAAATGACATACCAGTAAGTTTTCCATTAAGTGAAGGTATAACTTTACCAACAGCTTTTGCAGCTCCAGTTGATGATGGAATTATATTACCAGCTGCAGCTCTTCCACCTCTCCAATCTTTATTTGATGGTCCATCAACAGTTTTTTGTGTTGCTGTTGTAGAGTGAACTGTAGTCATAAGACCTTCTTCAATACCAAAATTATCATTAATAACTTTTGCAAGTGGTGCTAAACAGTTAGTTGTACAAGATGCATTTGAAACTACATTCATATCAGATGTATATTCATTTTCATTAACACCCATAACAAACATTTTAGCATCTTTTGATGGTGCTGAAATTATAACTTTTTTTGCTCCACCAGTAAAATGTGCAGATGCCTTTTCTGTACTTGTAAATACACCAGAAGATTCAACTACATACTCAACTCCAGCTTCTTTCCAAGGTATTTCATTTGGATCTTTACAGTTAAATACTTTAATTTTCTTTCCATTTACTATTAAATTTCCATCATTAACTTCTATTTGAGCATCTAATTTACCATGTATTGTGTCATATGTTAACATATACTTCATGTATTCTATATCTATAAACGGATCATTTATAGCTAAAACATCAACATTATCCCTTTCTAAAGACGCTCTCATTACAAGTCTTCCTATTCTTCCAAATCCATTAATTCCTAATTTTACACTCATTTATACTACCTCCTAATTACAGTAATATTTTATCGCATGAAACTTATTTTTTCAATACTTATGACAAAATTTACCTATTTTTTCGCAGTAATTTCACAGAATAAAGGTACAGAAAATTAATCCTGTACCTTTTAATTTAATTACAAAAAATCTCCCTTCTTATTTTTTCTGCAACATCCAAATTTTTTGAATTCACAGATTCAAGAAAAAGTAGCGTTCTTACCTCCTCATTAAACTTACTCAAAGACTCAGCAATCTGCTCCTCTGAGAAATTCTCATATGCTTTTACTGTCAGATTCAAAGCCTCATCAAGTGTGTTTGTAACAGCATAGTACATTTTTTTGCCTCCAATCATAATTATTATGGATTGATTGTTTACATAATATATATTATACAACATTTTACATAAAATGTCAAATTATATAAAAAAAGACCTTAAGATTTTGCTCTTAAGGTTATATAACACATTTTATTTTTATTATTCTTCTAATAACCAATCTATTACATTTTTATGAATTATACCATTTTGTGAAAAATCAAATTTATCCATTGTTAAAACATATTTAGGATAGTTATCATCTATATTTTTAAATGCCCCAAATTCTCTTTCAATAACAGAGTCATCCGCTAAAATATATGCTACTTGAATATATATTTTTTCTTTAAATCTTGTTGCTATAAAGTCTATTTCTCCATTTTCTAAATTTCCGACCTTAACATCATATCCTCTAGATAGTAATTCATTATATACAATATTTTCTAAATACGCTCCTAATTGTGGTCTTTTCCCAACACTCATTATTTGACCAAAACCTAAATCTGTTAAATAATATTTGTATTTTCCATTTAATATCCTTTTTCCCCTAACATCATATCTATCAGCTTTATTTATCATCATAGCCTTTGTCATATATTCTAAATAGTTGTATAGAGTTATTTTTGAAACATCTCTATCATCTTTATTTGCAAAATAATTTGATAAACTTTCTGCTGAAAAATTTTGAGATGGAGTTGTAACTATATATTCTACTATTCTATTAAATAGATCCAAATCTTTTATATTAAATCTTGCTATAATATCTTTTACTAATATAGAATTATAGATGTCTGATAAATATATTCTTGTTTGGACTTCATCTGTCAACATAAATCTTTGTGGCATTCCTCCCCAAGTAATATAGTCATCAAATGCTTCTTCTATATCCTTTCTATATGTTATCTTTTTTAGCTCACATACTTCTTTAAATGTGAAGGGATATGTTTTAAAACTTACATATCTTCCTGCTATATGTGTAGCAAGTTCTCCAGACAGTAAATCGCTATTAGAACCAGTAATAAATATTGATACATTTTTAGATGCCTTAAATGAATTTATTGCTTTTTCCCAGTGTTTAACATTTTGAATTTCATCAAAAAACAAGTAATATTTATTTTTGTTTACTATTTTTTCTTTAATGTAATTATGTAAATCCATATCATCTTTTATAAAAGCATAATCCTCATATTCAAAGTTTATATATATTATTTGAGAATCTGATATTCCTCTTGCTTTTAACTCATCTATTATTTGTAACAATATGACTGACTTACCACATCTTCTAACACCCATTATGACTTTTATCAAATCCTGGTCATAGAATGGTCTAATTTTAGATAAATATTTTTCACGAATAAGCATAAATTTCTCCTCTTCGTTCACTTTATTTTATTCCATTATATCGTAATTATTTTCTTTTGTCAACTATTTTGTTTACTGTACTAAACAAAATTCGATTTTTTATACATTTTGTTTAGTACATATTTTATATAATCTTCTTTAATTTACAATACCTAACTTATGCTTTAAAATCTATTCTACTATCATATTTGGATTAAAAGTAACATCTGTTTTTAAAGTATTTTTATCTTGTTTCTCACCTGGTTTTAATATTTCTAATCTTTTTGTTGTTAATTTATATTTCTTTGTATCAGGTTCTAATTCAAATACACTTATTGAATTTTCTAAACTCTCATCTAAGTGCTTTAATTCAGTAGTAAAATACATATCTTCATCCTTTAAATATGTACTTACTTTTTTTATAATTCTAAATATTTCAGCTATATGTTGTATATCTTCTCCTACGAAAACTAATTGAGGAGGTTCAGAAAATCCAGCATCATTTTTTGCAAAGTTCTCATAAAAATCAGAATATAACTGAACTTTTTCTGCTAACATATTTTGCCAGTCTTCATTTCTTCTAACAACTTCAAATACAAAGTTTATATCATCTGTACCATTTCTTAAAGTAACCATACCACCAGTTGGTTTGAATTTTACATTATATTTTTTTGAATATAAAAGTACATTTGGTGTAGATGAATAATATGCACCAACTTTTTGCATATATGCAATTAAAACTTGGTTACCTGCTAATTTTCTTTTTACAGCATAAGCAGGTTTAGTATTATCTGTAGGTTGCCATGAAGTTGGTATATTTCTTTGTTTTAATATATATGTAGCAATTTTATCCATTGCATATGCTCTATATGAGCTTTTACCAGCTTCGCTTTGGAAATAATATCTTGCTATTACTTTTGATTTTGTTAAATCTTCTAACCATTTTGCTACTTTATTTTGTTTTTTATCTTCTTCTATATCATTTAGTTTCCCTCTTAAATCAAGAATTTGCGTAACTTGTCTTGATGAAACAAAACCAAATTCATTAACTACTTCTAATGCTTTTATATGAGATTCATTTATATATCCCATATCCATTTTAAAAACAACTTGGTTAATTGAAGCAAATCCTTCCTTACCATCAAACACCTTTACTTCGTTTTCTCTTACTGCAAAAGGTGATACAACTGTTTTTACTTCTTTATCATTTACCATATCCATCGCTCCTTAAATTTTAACTTTGAAATTTAAATAAATAAAATGTATTATAATTAAAACATTTTTATATTTAAGTATTATATATTTATATAATACAAAACTATTATATAACAAATAGAATATATTTGCAACATAGGCAACAAAAAAATACATAAAATCGCATACAAATTAAATATATGCGATTTTTTATACTAAAATATCATATTATGATTTAAGACTTAGATTAATCCTCTATTTTTCTTTTATATATTTATAATATACATTTCCATCATTTGTATATTCTATTGCAAGCAAATAATCATTTGAAGTCATAGATTGTGGTACTATGATTATTGCCTCACACTTTATTACATTGCCAGGTAAGATAGTATTAGGCTTTATTTTATCACTTGTTACTACAGCATATGTTGATGTATAAGTTGCATCTCCAACTTGTATATTATCTTTTCCTTCATTTGAAACAGTTTTTATCTTTATATTTATATTTGTTATATCCTCATCTGTTTTAAAATCTTTTGGTATATATACTTCATATTCTAAAAGGGCAAATTCTTGTGTTGATTCTAAACTATTAAAATCTATTGTGTTATTAATATTAGACCTATTATATTTATCTATATATGGTTTTAATTCATTAACTCCTCTTGTCATTTTATTTATTCTTATATAAGCATCATTATAATTATTTATAATTTTATTATTTTTTTCATCTATAATAGCTCCATATAATTTTATATTAGTCCATTCTCCCATATTAGCAGGATTTCCTATACTGGCCTCTTTAGAATTAATTGTACTTTCATCAATAGAAGTTCCATTTCCTGTATTATTACTTTTATCTACTGGAACAGTAGTGACTTTATTGCCATTAATTAAAATAAAAAATATAACTATCGCAATAATTATAATGGCTGAACACATAATTACAGTTATTTTACTTATACCTTTTTTATTTTTCTTCATACAGTACACCTCTTTATATAGTCTATTATACTTTATACTAAATATTTTTTCAATAGAAATATAAATCTAACTAGCTTTTTTAAATAAAATAAAATTAAAAATAGAGCCATTATATATTTATAATAACTCTATTTAATATACTTATATTTAACCTATAATTATTAGTTTAATCTTTTTCTTTTCTGGAATTATCTTTTTAACATTAACTAAAACTTTTTGACCATACTCTACACCATTTACATGTTCTGCAAGGCCTATTAAGTTAGGTTTTAATTCAACAAAAACTCCTGTCTTTATTCTGTTTCTAACAATTCCTTCTATAATATCTCCTTCTTTTATCTTAGAAATATTTTGTTCAAAAGTACCAAGAAACTCTTTATATGACAATTCAATTTTTCCAGTATCTCTATCAAATTTTTTTACTATTACTGGTATTCTTTGACCTATTTTAAAAAACTCAGATGCACTTTTCATTGTTACATCACTTATATCTTGTAGTTTTAAAACTCCTGTAACTCCACCACCGACATCTACAAATACAGCATAATCAGTAGTTGAGACAACTGTACCTTTTAGTTTCATACCAGCTTTAAGATGCATATACATCCATTTTCTAACTTTAAGTTCTAGTTTCTTTTTTGAAACAACTAGTTCAATACCATCTTTTCCATTAATAATTTCTTTTATGCAAACATGTATTAACTTTCCTTTTTTGTTTACAATATGTCTTTCTTCAACAAATCCATCATCACCAACAATACTTGATGCTTCTTGTCTTGGAACTATAGCCTTAATACTATTACCAACTATTCCAACCATATTAAAATGTTCATCTATGTCTTGAACTAACATATCAACAACTTGTTCATCTTTTTGAATTTGTTGCAATTTTTTTAATGAAAAATCGCTTTTTGTTTTCTTTTTATTTTTCTCATTTACTTTTTTTTCTTCATTTTCTTCCATAAAACATTCCTCTAAACCATTAATTAATTTTAACTAATAAATTACCTTTCTTTAATATACCAATTAATATATTTTTATAATTTAATTTTATTTTATTATAACTGTATATTTCATTGGAGATGTTACTCTAAAAGTATATTGATTACCATATGTATCTACATATTCATAATCTGTATATTTTTCTTGTTCATTTACCTTATATGTCTTTATTTCCATTATAACAATACTTTTTATATTACTTTTAATGTAGTCGTTATAACTATCAAAAGTATTAAATTTATTATTTTTAGTCTCTTCATTAACTAAACTATAAGCTCTATTTCTATTATACATCATACTATATCTATAATCTTCAAACATATTTTCTACATACGTTACTTGGTCAATATCTGCACCTGTAAATTTATTAGTAGAATTAGCCAAAATATTTGATAATTCAACATTATATTTTTGATTTTCTTTTATATTGTTAAAACCTTGATCAACAATATAATTATCTAGTAATATACCAAATGTATTTCTAGAACTATCTATTTTTACCATTAAATTAAGATCTTCTATTTTGTTATTTACATTATCAACTTGCTCACTATATACAATATACATTGCTATATCATCATTTTTCTTTATTCTATATATATCATTTATTTGCAAAGTGGCATTTAAAACTTCTCCTACTTTTTCTGATATATTGTCCTTAGTAATAGAATATTTTTCAATATATTCTTTATCTAACATATTGTACAATATTTCTAAAGACCTTTGTTTAAATTCTTCATTAGTTAAATTTTCGTAAAAATTTTCACCATAATATACATCTTTATATAGTTCATAGAATTTTTTTACACAAGTTTGAACGTTATAGTACTCATTAACATTATCCACTCTTGTTACTCTATTATCTTTATTTGAAAAAATAGAGTCAGGAGAGTTATATATAATAGAAAATATAACTATTAATAAAATGACTATTAAAATTCCAACAACTAATAAAACATTTCTTCTTACTTTTCTACTTACCATATATTCCTCTCCTAATCATTAATAATGTTTATCTATTTCATCATAATATCCTGTTTGGAATAATCTCCATTCAGATTTTCTTCTTCTTATAAGTCCTTCTGATACCTGACCAGAAGCAACTCTTGGATATTGCATAAATGTAGTATATAACTTATGTTCGTAGTTTGCATCATCTTTACCAAATAAATCATCTGTTTCATTATTCCAATAAGCTTTATATGAATCAACAAAATTTAATTCTGATACACCACCACTATAATTATCATCCATTGCACCAAATATACCACAGTTGTATGTTCTGGAAACTAAAGCATGTATTTGATACTCTTTTAATCCCAAACCAGATACTCTACTATTTACTTGATCAATCATACTATTAATTGTTTGTTGCTCTAAAGCATCAACAAAATCAATATCAACTTCACCTCCAACATATGTTGGATAACCATTTTCTATAAATAAATCTGCAAAACCACCATTAAAGATATCAACACCGTAACCAACAGCAGCATTACCATATCCATCATCCTCTATAATATATTTTGTTCCATCTGCGTTTGTTGGAGGAGGTATAGCTCCATGTTCCCATTGACGTATATATTCAGTAAGTAAAGAACTACCACCAGCTTTTATTCTAGAGAAAGTATATCCAGATGGCGTATTTTCTATAGTAGTTGGATCTATAGAACCATATTCTGGCTCAGTTATAAAGTAATCCAATGGATCTACTAAATCTGTATTTCTACGTCCATCTTTATAAATTTGAAACTCTAAATATAGTTTCTTAGTTTCAGGATTTTCTCCCATAACTCCTAATATATCGTTTTGTTTTACTTTTGCTCCTTTTTTTATAATTGATTCTATTGATTTTAAATTAGAATATCTAGTATAATATTCTCCCTCATGCTTAATTAAAACTGAATATGTTTCTTTTTTATTTCCAGTTACTTCAACTATTTCACCATCTTTTGAAGCTAAGATATTATTTTGACCTTCACCGCCAGCTATATATATTGATGTACTATTTGTTCCAAATGCAGGCGTAGTACCATAAATTATATCTATTACCTTTGCCCCCTCATTATATTCTATATTTACAGGCCAAGCAAAATTGTAATCATAATTATTAACAACAGTTTCTGAATCTGTTTTTGCATCTTTTACTTCATATCCTAAAGAATTAAAGTATGCATATGGAAGTACTCCATCATTTTTTGCAACAGCTTCTTTTACTAAATTTCTTAAATTAGCGTAAGCCATTGTTAAATATCCTCTTGAATATCCTATATACTCTTTATATCCATTTCCACCTTTAATATAATTATCAATTAACTTTGGATTAGAATTTACAAAATCTATTTTATTTAATTCACCTTTAGATGATAAAGCTCTATATATATCTGCTCCCTCACTTGGTTTACTTTCAAAATCTTCTTTTTTTACAGTTTCAAGTTCTGAATTTCCAGATTTATTTTCATTAAATGAAACTAAATCATCATAAGTTACTTTGGAAGAAGTACTACTACCTTGAGATAAACTATCTTCCCAAGTTCTATTTAAAATAACTGTATAACCATCTCTTTCTATATAATCACAGCTATAATAACAAGGGATTGTTACAAATTTGTTAGGATAATTTGACTTATTCTTTTGTGGGTTACTAATATCTGGGAAACTACCAGAAACTCCCATATTACTTAAGCTTGCAAAACTGTTTCCAAAAAGTTGTGATATTCTAACTATTCTATCTTCATCTTCAAGTGTTTCGTTATATGGTTCCCTTCCAGCTACAATTTCAGATTTTGCATTTCTTCTTGCATTAACATCAGCATCACTATATTTTTTGTAGTTAAATGTATTAGTATAGAACATATCAAAAGTTCTTGCTTGTGCTAAATAGTATTTTGAAGTTTCTGTAGTTTGACTACTTACATATTCTTCTCTCATAGGGTCTACATTACCAGCTGAGTTTACTCTTTCATCTATATCTTCAGTTTTTGTTGTAGTAGTTTGAATATTAAAATTATCATAAGTTACATATGTAGGATTACCTGCATCGTCAAAATGTTGTGTTGCTGTAAATGTTACAAAATCATGTTTAGTATTTTGCGTATATTCCTTATACTTTGTAGTTAATACATGTTTTTGTAAATCATATCTATTTACTATGATATCATGGTATGCATTTTGTAATATTGTATATGCAAACGCAGGATTACCTTTTGTACTACTTTGCGTTTCATCAATTCCACTATTTATTACACCAGAATTCATTGCAAGTGGTATATACCAAGTTTGAAGATATGGCAACACTAAATTTACAAATTTTCCTAAGTTTGTATTATTTGAATCTTCTGGATATTTAAGTCCATATACCAAATCTTCTTTTAACGGTGAATCTTCACCAGCTTTTGTATGACTATATTGCTTCCACTGTATTCTATTAAAGTCGTATTTTTCTGTAAGTAAAATATGTTTGTATATTGCAATCTTATCATTAACATCAACTATTCTAAAATCAGTTTTAGTATCACCTTCTGAGACAACGTAATCTGGCTCTCCTACAAATCCTTCAATTACTGAACTTGAAGAACTACCACCAGTAGAGTTAATATCAACATAGTACTCAGCCATTTTAGTTTTTATATTTTCTATTAATACATTTCCACCTTTTTTATTAAGTGATATACCGTCAGTACCTGCATATGTTGATTTCAAGAATCCATCAGACTCTAATAAATTTGCTGTAACATCAATATATGTTGCATCTAAACTTTCTTTACAATACTCTTCTACAAGTTGATTATATTTATTAATTTTTTCTAAAGAATAATTTTTTCCTCCCTTATTTACAGATGATTTATTAGTAGGAAGTACTGACATTACATATATTGACACACCTTCATATTTTTCTTTTAGCTTGGCTATTACTTTTTTTACCCCATCAATATTTGGATCAGAGCTTGAACCACCAATATCATTAATACCTGCCATTATCATTATTGCTTTAGGTTTATTTGCACTATATCCATCTATATCAGAAAGTATTGAAGAAAGTGTTGCATTTGTACTTGCTTCTACTTTAAAGCTTTCTTCTTTATTTATTCCATTTACCCTTAAGCTATTTATTACATTATCTCCAATAAATAACATATCGCTTAAATCATTAGGATCCCAGGTAACATCTCCAGCCCCAAAAGTTGTTCTTAGTTGTGACTTATCAAGAGTTGCAGCATATGATTCTTTTACCCTATAGAATCTAGTCATAGTAGCGCCCGACCATGATGTTGTACGAATACCAACACCAGTATCATCATAGCCATTCCATATAGAATCAACTATTTGTCCATTTCCAACATATATCCATACATGATCATAACTTGCTCCTATGTCGCCGTGGTTGAAGAGGTGTACTTAAATCTAACATTTCAAATGCATGCGCACCATCACCTCCAACGCCCTCTCCATAGTCGTCAGGTGTAATACAAAATTTATTTCCTTCACCATTAAGACTAGTTGACATAGTTGCTTGAAAATAAATTCCAGAATGTCGAAGTGCAAAAGCAATCCATCCAACACAGTCCATAGCATATTTATTGGTATAACTATATGTATTCTTAAAAGCACCTGAAGTCTTTTTTCCATCATAAGCCATTCCTCTTCTATAGAAATCATAATCATAGAAGGTTTGATTTTCTTTTCCATGTTTTTGTGCGTCTACACCATAATTATTTGCAAAGTTTATTGCAAATTGTGCTAATACCTCTCCAACTTCTTTTGATGTCATTGCATAACAAGAGTTTGATAAGAATGAATAAAAGAATAAAGAAAATACCACTATTAATGTAAATTTTATCTTTTTATGCATAAGTATTGTCCTCCCCATTTAAATATTACATTCAATACTTTTATCATCATATTTTAAAGTATTATTCTCATAGCTTTTTATAACAAAATTATCATTTCCTGTTATAAGTTCTCTTGTTTGTCTAGTTGTCGCGTTATATATATATATACCTTGATTTTCTTTGCTATATGCCAAATTATCATCATCTAACCAGATTAATGTATCTGCTTCTTCTATTTGCGAGTTTGGATTTTCGTTATTAAAAGATAATATATATCTTGTATAATTTTCAGATATTATAAAATACTTGGAACTTTTTCTTCTAAACTCATTACTAGCCTTGTTTGGATCATCATCGTTGTTTCCATATGCATTCCTATTTGTATTTCTATAATTAAACTCATTTAATGATTTTTCTGTATTATGAATTCCATTAATTCTTCCTACTTCATTATCTAAAGTTAAATTACTATTTTTAATATATATATATTGTGGTGTTGTAACACTACCTTCTAATATTTGTGAATAGTTTATTTCATTTGTAACTTGTCCATTAAAATTATTGTATAATGTTATACCGTTATTTTCTCCCATATTAAAGGTAATTTTAACTCCCTTTAATGTATATCTTAAATCTATATATTTAGAACCATTATTAAAATAATCATAATCTGGCCAAATTTCACTTATGTTATTTACTAAAGTTTGTGCACTCTTATTACTTTGAAACTCAGTGATATATTTTGCAAATTCAGCCGTATCATAAGATTTTATAGGGTAAATTGAAGCTTGTCCTTTTGAAAAATAAATATAATAATTTTTTGCTTTATATCCAATTACTGTTTCAGCATTATCCTTATATATTGGTTCTCCAAGTTTTGCTTTTATTTCATCAAAAGTAGAACTAGTATTTAAATCTTCAATTATATTCTCCTTATATTTTGAAGTAAATACTATATTAAAGATTCCATTTGATATATTTTTTACTTCAATTCCCTCATCAAAGTATATATCATAATCATCAAAAGTGCTTTCTTTTGTACCAAAATTAACATTTGTACCAAAATTAGAATTTATTGCAGCATTTAATTCTTTTGAATTAACGTTATATTCTTTACCGTCTGATATGTTCATATTCTCTAACTCTAATCTAGTTTTTAAATTAGAAAAATAATTTTCATCTTCATTTACTATTATTTTATTAAAAGCTCCATTTATTGATTTTATCCCAACTTTTAAAGCTTTACTTTCATCTACTACTAATATATTTTTATATCCACATACTCTAGCAATTTGTTCTGATGATTCCATAAAAAATGCTTCATTTATCTTGTTATCAGTATAAGTATTGTATGGATAATTAACATATAAATAAATCTCATATTCTTTGTTTTTATCATTTGATGTATCATCTTGTCTAGAAATTAAATTAATTTCATAATATTCTAAAACTGAATCTAGGTCAGTAAGATCATAAACAGAAACGAATTCATATTTATTTATTTCAGAAATTACTATGTATATTACCCAAGATATAATTAGTATAAATGCTATTGCAAATATAATTAAAATCTTTTTCCTTTTTTTCTCATTCATATCTTACTTTCCTTCCTTTCTAATCTTTAAATTGAACTATAAGTTTAAAATTATATGGTTCTATATCAAGTACATCTATTTTTATTTCTCTTTGCTTATAAAAAGTTTCACTAAAATTGTAATTTTTACCTTCGTTACTTGGGTTGTAATAGTCACTACCAGATAATTCTGGAGAGTATACTGTTACTGTATAGTAATTATATATATCGTTATATTCATAACGAGCCTTAGTATCTTCTGATTCAATAGTATATTTTCTTTCAGCTTTATCTGGATTAAAATATTTTTCTAATATAATCTTTTTAAAATTTTCCAAGTTATTATTAAAAGTATTAATTTTACAATTTTCATCTAACATATTAAAAGCGTCTTCATATTCTTCATTAGAAATATGTACCATAAATTCTTCTACTTTTGTCTTTGTTTTATACAAAATATCTTTTTTAATGCTTGAAGAAGTATTATTAGAAACTGTATTTGAATTAGCAGTTGCACTTCCTTTATTTATCCAATTACTAATGTTAAACAAGACAATTAAAAGTATAATTAATACAAATACCTTTGTTATAATTTTTCTCTTCATACGCTACCTCCACTAAAACTTAAGCAATAATCTATCATAATATACCTTTGCAGTTTTAGCTTCATTATCAAAATGTAATACTATTTTATTTTCTCTTCCAGTACTTATTGTATATGTAACAAGATAATTTCTTAAACTAATTCTTTCTATTTTTGATATATTTACCTCTTCATAATTCTCATTTAAATAAATAGAATAATTATCATATACGCTATTAGACTTTTTCCTTATAAGTGCTAAACATGAATTGATATTTGCATATTTTTTTTCCATTATATATTTTGAGTACTTTTCTATTATAGCATGTGACTGACTTAAATAATCATAACTGCCACCATAAGTTTTAGAATTTTCGTTATATAATAATGGAGTTAAAATATTTACTATTAAAACAACTATAATTAAAAAAATAACTACTATTAATGATATATTTAATATTTTATTAATACTTTTCTCCATTACTTTCCTCCTTTAATTTATCTTCTTACTTAAATTATAATATTATTCTTCTACATATGGTGTTGATGAAGGTCTATATGCACATGAAAATACTTTACCTTCAGATGCAATCTTTCTTGTTATTGGTTGACTACCAGATTGTATCCATTCTTTTGAACCACAATCATATGCCTTACATTCTTGTTCACCTTTATTTTTCCAGCTATCAAAAATATATGTATGTGTTACTACATTTGTTTTTCTATCTTTTAAAAGAACAATATCTCCAGGTTCTAAAGCATTAACGTCAGTAATTCTTTGAAATTTATTACTTTCACAATACCACTCCAGTCCTCTTCCATTTGTGTTATTTTCTGTACCAATTTTAAGTCCTGTCTGTGGCTGGTCATTTAATACCCAAGATACAAAACCACTACTTGAAATACATTTATTAACTGATTTTAGTCTATTACCTTCACTATCTAATTCAACTCCACCTGTATTCCCATTTGTAGCTGCCGGCACATATGAAGGATCTCCATATACGTATTTTTCACTTGCAAACTTTTTAGTTAATCTATTTGCAACATCTATTACATCTTTTGATGAAAATTCTTTTTTATTTGAGTATACTGCAGTACCCTCTACACTATTTGTACCAAATACTGTTTGCATTATAGTCTTTAAATCATTTCCTACAGTATCACTTTTCATATATGCATCATACATATCATTAATATCAGATACCTTAAGTAGTAATAAACTGCTATTTTTATCGTATGCCTCTTTTGCCGCCTCATCCATAGAATCAGTTATTGAGCTAATATAACTATCTACTTCTGTTGTTGCAGAATCACTTAATTCTCCTGATATTGCAAGATAAATAGCGGCAAGTGCTACAATTATCCCTATAACGATAAGAACTACAGGGTGTGAAAGAACAATTACTAAAAGCTTTTTTAAAGCTATCTTAATCCCTTCCCATGCAGCTTTTGCAGCCTTCTTAGCAGTAGCCTTTACTGCAGTTCCAACTTTGTTCTTTACGCCTTTTGTAACTCTAGTACTCATCTTTGAGTTATTAAGTTGTCTTCTGGCTTCAATTTCATCTATTTCTTCATTTTCTTCTTCTTCTAAATAGTCTTCATCTTCATCATCGTACATTACTCTCACCGCCTTTAAAAATCTAATGTTATTACTTCTTCTACATTTCCTATTCTTACATTTCCAAAACTTATAGATTTTATTTGTCCTTGATCTTGAAGACCAATAGGGAAAAATGCTTCTTTTGTTATACTTGAACCTTTTGTTAAAGTTTCATTATCTCCAGATACCACTGAAGCTGCCATTTTTGCAAAAGTATTATCATTAAGTATCAATACTACATCTGATACATTATCAAAATTTACTAATACATCTTTATCATTATCATTTGATATTACAATTTTAAATTTAATACTTTCTGTAGTACTATTAAGGCATACAATATCAAATCTAATATTGTTAACCACTCTAGATATTTTATAGTTTTCAAGTAAAGATACACTTTCTTGATCAAAAGATATAGTATAACTATATGGTTTATCTTCTATAACATTAACAACTTTATTTGCTATTAAATTTCCATTATCATCATTTACGTTGTAATTAATTCTATAAACATATATATCATTTTTTTCTATTACACTATAAGATGTAAAAACTACATTTTTAGAAATTAAATTATTTTGTTCTAGATAGCTTTTAAAATTACTTTCATTTAGATTTTGTGATGTTAAAAAACTAGACTGCATTTTTTCATATAATTGTTGTGTGTTTTGTGGTAGTAATAACCTTTTTACTTCATTTGAATATATATCATATGTTTTTGATTTAAAATCACTTAAGGTATATTTACCTAAATCTGCATTAGATTCTGTATTTGAATTACTAAAAAACCATATATATATAATTGCTATTATACCTACTATAAGTAAAATTAAAATACCTATTAAAAGATAATTTTGTATTTTTCTTCCCATTACTTCACCCTATTCTATATAAAATATATTATATGTTTTATTAGAGGTATTTAATGTTATACCAATATATGCTTTATTTTCTTCTGATGCTGTAGAAAGTTCACAAATATATCTATTGTTATTTAAGTAATAAACATTTTCTATTATTCTTGATGTTTTTATTGTTGTAGTATATGAATTTTTTACAACAAATTTTTGTAGGAATTCATTTATTAGTTTTTTATATTTTCCTTTTCCCAAATAATCTTTATAGTCTTCTGCTAAAACATCATAATAATCTTCTGGCTTTATACCTTCTTCTTTTCCAATATTTTTATATGAATTTAATATATTAGATATAATTTCATTTAAACTCCAATATATCTGCCTATCAGTATTAATTAAACCAGAATAAATAAAATCATCATGAGTTATTTTTCTGTAATCAAATTCATCTTTATTAAATATTTGCTTTGAAATCCAAAGTAAAACAATTATAATAAGCAAAAAGCAAATGGCTAAAATAAGCTTTTGCTTTGATGAAATTGTATTCATTTTTACATTTTGTTTTCTTTTAGTTTCCATTTGCTCTCTCCTTATTACAATTTATTAAATTCTACCTGCATCTATATCATTTTTTATCTTTACTGTTATTTCTTTATCTCTAATTTTTGCTTGTCTATAAGAATCCACTTTTTCAGTAGCAGAGCCCATTATTGCACTACTAGAGCGATTTATTGCGTTAATTGCAGATTGTTGTGCCTTACTAACAGAGCCTAACTCTCTTACAGCATCACCCACTGCACTAACTCCACTTACAAATTTTTCTGATATGTAATCAGTAGCACCAATACCAACACCGGCAGCTTTTAGAGGATTATCTCCTGTTGCAAGTCCAACAGTTAATCCACCAATTGCACCTGCAGGTAAAGTAGCAGTTTCTAATGCTCCAGAAGCAAGTTTCTTTAAACTTTCTCTTCTATTCTTGTTTATCTCAGATATTGCTTTTTCATAATCATCATTAATCTTATTAAACTTCTCAGCTGTCAACTTGCTATCTCTTGCTGCACCTTGTGCAGTTGCTGCTACATTTTGTACATTACCTCCTCCAGCACCAGTAGAACTTGTTGAAGTACCAGAACCTCCTGTTCCTCCTGCTTGTTGTAATGCCATATTACCTGCTGCTACGCCAGAACCTCCAGCTTTTCCACCAGCGGCAGCTGCTAAATCTCTGTTCCTTTTTGCTAATGCATTAGCTCTTGCTTTTCTTGTGTCAAGTCCTTTTAAACCAGATGCCATTTTAGGTACGTTATTTAATGCTCTTCCAGCAAGTTTTGCAGCTATTAAAGAACCAGCTAAAGCTCCCATACCATTTCTCATAGAAGGATCACCAAATTGTGATTCTACGCCAAATATTTTCTTTACTAATAATTCAACTTTTGATATTGAAGAAAGTGCAATAATAGCAATTATACCAGTTGCTGAAACTGCGATATCTTGCTCTTCAATTGTATCATTTGTTGCAGTAGCAACTACAACTGACATTATTATTGCTAGTAAAAAAGCCTGGACTGTTTGAGTAAATATCAAAGAGCAGAACTCTTTTAACCATACCATAAAAACATCTTTTTTCATTTAATCCCACTCTCCTTTAACTTGCTACTTTTCCTAAGAAATCATATATTACAATTACTGGTGCAAGAAGTGCAAGTATTACTACATAGAAAAATCTTTTAATGTATGCAAAGAAAAACATAATAGACTGTATTATAAATATAGCATATAATATGGCTCCTTGTAAAGTTAGTTTGTTTGCATACCAACCTTTAATATTTCCTTCATCATCAGTTTCATATGACCAAGCAGCATCTTTAAAATATTGTCCCATACTTGATATTAAAGTTTTAGGATCATTTCTAGACATTTCTCCAGTTACAAATATTTTTGAAGCATCGACTAATAACTTATAATAACTCCTTGTATCTTGTACATGTTGCCAAAGATAATCAGATTTTTGTTGAACTGTACTTTCAATATCATTATCAATAGATTCAAAATCAGCAACTCCGACACCAGTACTTATATATTGCTCTTTAAAACTAATAAAACCAGCATTATTCTCATCAACAGGATTAACGTTAGCGTATTTAAAGTTATAGTAGTTTAACAAAGCCTCATTGTATTCTTTCTCCTTTAAATTAGCATTGCCACTTTCTTCTCTTTCCTTTTCTATACTTTTTATTGCATCATACAATTCTTTTTCTTCTTTATTTTCTTCGACTTCTAAATATCCTTCAATGCTTTGCTTAGCTTTTTTAATTTCAACTTCATAAAATCTTGTCTTTTCAAAATCTTCTCTTGTTGAACTATTATTAAGCATATCTTCTATAATCTTTATAGACTCAAGATCCCTAATTAAATTTATGTCTGCATATAAATATCCAAGTGAAGTTTTTTCATCACTTTCAGCAGTCCAGAAAAACGATGCTACTTCTCTATACCAAGGTCTTCCTTTTCCACCGTTTGCATCAGCCATTCTCCATTCAGCATATGTTCTATTAGCTAGTAAATAGCCAGCAATCTCTTTATTTGAAGCTCCCTCTACAACTTCATCATTAATTTCAGTGTTTACAGGTGTATCATCACTAATAAAATTTTTAACCTCAGAAAAATCTAGAGTTTCAGTTGGCCCAAGAGGAGTACTTGCATTTACATCTAATCCAAAGAAATTTGCCCATATGGTAGGTATTCCACCCGCGCCATCTTGTTTTTCCAAAAAATTATCAACTCTAACATCATTATCAACAATTAAATCAAAAGCTAACGTTTGCTTTTCTAAATTATTAGTAAGTATAGTACTTGCCATTTCTACTAAACTCTCATTAATATAAAATATAAATGACATAGCATAATGCATACCAAATAAGGCTACTATTGAAAATACAAACTTCATTAATGCTTCTTTGTATTTTGCCTTTTCAGAAGCTAAGCTTGATACTGCAAGTTTAATTGCCATTAAACCTACAACAACACCGAGAAACGCTACTGCCAAAGTAAATACAGTAGAGTAAATACTCACAACTATTTGTGCAAGAGGCGTATCTTGACCATTTCCATCTTTAAATAAAGAGTGCTCAGCCGGATTTAAAAAGTTAACATCTAAAAACGGAATTGTATTAAATATAACCCTATCTGCCCATGGAAACATATTAGCGCCCGTTAGCATTTGAAAAGCTGCGCCAACCAGATACTCAATCCAAGAGGCAAGTGCGTATATTAATTGTGCAATAGCATCCAAAAGTACATTATTTTTCATTTTACCGTCAAGATCACCTTCTTGAACAGAACCATTATTGCCATATTCTTGATTAACTTCAGCATAAATATTGGTACTAAATGGGAATAACACTAAAAACAATAAAAAAATTGCTACGACTATTTTTTTCTTACCTTTTATCATTTTTTTCTCCTTCAATAAATTTCAATACCATTTAAGTAGGGGTTATTGCAATTACCACTAATCGAATATCCTACTTTTATAATTCTCTTACCCTTTATGCAAATAATAGGATCACTGGATTTATCAATATTTCTTTGAATATTTTTCGCATAATCCTATTTTCCTTTAACTTGCCACTTTACCTAAGAAGTCATATATTACTATTACAGGTGCTAAAAGTGCTAGTATTACTACATAGAAAAATCTTTTAATATAAGCAAAGAAAAACATAATAGACTGTATTATAAACATAGCATATAATATGGCTCCTTGTAAACTTACTTTATTTGGACTCCAACCAGCAATATTTCCGTTTTCATCAACGTCATAAGTCCAAGCCTTTTCTTTAAAATATTGTCCCATATTTGATAAAAACGCATCTGAATCACTCGGTTTCCCTTTAACTTTAGCTACATAAATATCATAATAATTAACAATAGTGTTATAGTTATATTTAGAGACACCTTTAGCATAATCAATAAAGTCTTCCAATACTTTTATTGTATTATCAAAATTTGCTTCCTCTATGCCAATAGAACTCCATATTATTTCATTATTTTTTTTACCAGTAGCACCTTTATATACAGCAAATTCTTCTTTCTTCTTATTAAAGAATTCGTTGTTAGCTATTCTCATAGCAGCATCCCTATCATATTTGGCATTTGTATCATATCCATAAGTCTGATAATATACCTCTTTAAATAAGTAATAAACATAATCAGTAACGTCATCTTTATTTAAATTTGCTATACTTTCAATATCTTTTCTTAATTCATCAATTCTGGTTCCATCTTGTATTGTAGTAATAGCATCAGTCAGTAAAGCTTTTGCATAAACACCATTAGCGTAATCTGCTATATCAACGGAATTTTTCCCTCCAGCTGCCATAGCCACAACGCCATCTGCATAATTTTTATCAGAAATCAAATAACCAGCCATTTGTTTATTGGAAATACCAGTTACTTCATTAATATTAGTATCAACTATTTTTTCAAAATCTCCACTATCTTTTATCTGATCAACGCTATCATACGTAACAAGCCATAACCCTATATACGCTCTATCTTTTTCATTAAGAAGGTAAGTTGATCCATACCAAAATTCATCGTGCCATGCAGTTTCATTCATCTCAAAGAATTTATCTACCGCTTCTTCTTTATTAACTACAAAATCGAAGTTTATTGGCACATCTTTAAGATTCTCAGTAAGAATGCTACTTGCCATTTCTACTAAACTCTCATTAATATAAAATATAAATGACATAGCATAATGCATACCAAATAAGGCTACTATTGAAAATACAAACTTCATTAATGCTTCTTTGTATTTTGCCTTTTCAGAAGCTAAGCTTGATACTGCAAGTTTAATTGCCATTAAACCTACAACTACTCCGAGAAATGCTACTGCCAAAGTAAATATAGTAGAGTAAATACTAACAACTATATTAGCTAATGGAGTACTATCACCTGAAGTTGTTTCAAATAGCGAACCACTTGCCGGATTTAAAAAGTTAACATCTAAAAATGGAATTGTATTAAATATAACTTTATCCGCCCATGGGAACATATTAGCGCCCGTTAGCATTTGAAAGGCTGCACCAACCAGATACTCAACCCAGGAAGCAAGCGCATATATTAATTGTGCAATAGCATCCAAGAGTACATTATTTTTCATCTTACCATCAAGGTCGCTTTCCTGAACAGAACCATTATCACCATACTCTTTATTAATTGCAGCATATGTACTTGTACTAAATGGAAATAACACTAAAAACAATAAAAAAATTGCTACAAATATTTTTTTCTTACCTTTTATCATTTTTTTCTCCTATTACTAGAATGTTTCTATAAGCCATTATTTTTTTTCTTTCTCTTTTGCATCTCAAGTATCTTTGTCAAGTTAGTTTCAACAAATTCAAATTCTCTTTGAGTAGGCCTTATTGCGATTACTGCTGATGAATAACCTATTTTTATAAGCCCTTCACCTCTTGAACAAGTAATAAGGAAGTTAGATTCACCATCACTTAGTTTAAATACTTCTTGTAAATACTCAATTTCTGATTTATCTTGTGCTAAGAATAATTTTGTTTCTGCAGAAGTTAAAACTGCTTGTACAGATTTATTCTCATAGAAATCTTGGAATTTCTGTGAAACAACAGTAAGTGAAACATTTCTTTTTCTTGCACGTCTTGCCATTGTATTTAAGAAATCAACGGCTTCTGGATATGCAAGAAGCATCCATGCCTCATCAACTAAAACTCTTTTACTTTTTGCTTTTGATTTATCTTCACTATTCTTTTTAACATATTTTTCCCAAATCCAAGAAAGTAATATTTGTTGTGCAAGTGGTCTTGCAAATCTTTCTTCAAGTTGAGAAATGTTTATATTTATAAATACAGAACCATCTAAAAGTTCAAATGTAGACTGACCATCAAAATATGCCATCTGTCCATCGAATTTTTTACAGTACTGTTTCATAACTTTTATTAAATAGTCATAATGATATTGATATGTATCATTTGTATTTTGTTCAGCTTTTTCAACTAATCTGTCATACCAAGAACTGATAGTTGGCATTAACTTTTTAGTTTTACCAAAAGAAGCTGAAGAATCTTCTTTATATAATGATTCTGGATCACTTGTAATTCCCATTGAAGAGTATTCTTCTGCAACTATTTCAGCAATAATTTGTTTTGTTAACTCATTTACTTCTTCTGATTTAGTTGCTCCACGTGCCATAGTAAGTAATGCTTGTGTAACGTCTTCAACTTTATTTTCAACATTAAGCACGTATTTTTCTCTACCAGTAATTTCATCTTTTACAATTTCTGTTTCAATATCAAAGATGTTAATAACTGTATCAGATTTTGGGCTTATATTTACATTTATTCCTCTTAATACTTCTGCCATTGCAACATATTCACCTTCAGCATCAAGTACCAAGTTTTCTACACCCATAAGTATTGCAGATCTTGCCATAATTGTTTTAATAGTAACAGATTTACCTGCACCAGATTTACCAAATATAATCATATTGTAATTAGCAAGCGATGAACTAAAATTATCAAATATAAGTGGTAAACCTGTTTGTTTATTTATACCTATTGGTACACCTCTATCCATTCCTGCATCCGCATTAACAAATGGGAATACTGTAGCCATAGATCCTCTATCAAAAGTATGCTTTCTTGTAATTTTATTACTATTTAAAGGTAAATTTGATTTAAATCCCTCTTCTTGTAAAGCCCAAGCAGTTTTTAATCCTATTTGTGTCTTTGAAGCTTCCATAGCAAGTATTTCAGACATTTTATCTAACTCACCTTTTGTATATGCAAACAAAGTACATATAATAGTTGCTTCAAACAACTTATTATAACCAGCAGCAATCTGATCTCTTAATGCTTCTGCTTCCGCTTGCTTAGTAGAAAGTACTGATTCTCTATTTATATCTCCTCTATCATGTGCAACATATCTTTCAGATTGTAACTCAACAATAGTTTTATTTAATTCATTTTGCGATGTATTTTCAGGAATTGGATTTATATATACAGATGTATTTACATCACCAAATTCATATATTCCTGATAGGAAATATGGGAATGTAGCTTGTCTAGGAATAGTTGTTAAATAAAAAGTTCTTGCAAATCTAGATACCTTAGAAAATATTTCAAGGTAATCATAATGTGTTGCATCTATTCCTGAAGGAGCTAATAAATCATGTAAAGATGATTTATTTACTTCTAAAGAATTGACTCCTGTTTCTAAAGAAGATGTTATCAAAGATTCAGTTGGAACTTGTTGCTGTGTACCTTTATTCTTTTTGTTTTTCTTATCTTTTTTCATATATCACTTACTCCTCCTATCTTATAACCTCATCATCTTCATCATCTGATGAAGAACCTAATCTATCATCAAAGCTAGAAGAAAATTCTTCTCCTCCACCAAGTCTATCATCAAATGAATTATCTGTAGTATCTTGATTAATACCGTTATTTATAGGTTCTTCTGTGCTACCAGAAATAATATCATCATCTATACTAGCAAATGTATCATCATCTGAAATAGACATATTTCTTTCTGCAGCAGTTGATAATATATTACTACTATTAGTTTCTTCTTTCCTATCATCTGCAATATTATCGTTCACTATGAGATTTTTTGGTATTGTAGTTTGTTCTTTTTCTTCAGTATCATTATTAATACTATTATTATTTTCTTGCTCTGCTTTTTCCACATTTTCTACAGTTTCATTGTTTGCAATTCTTGAAGCTTCGTTTAATCTTTCTTCTTCCATCTTTTTCTTCTCTTCATCTTTTCTTAAAACTTCTTTTGCCTCATTAGTACCTGTAACATCATCAATTTGAGATAATATTTGTGCTCTTTCAATTGCAGCTTCTTGTACAAGTTGTTTTTTAGTATTTTTAAATTCTTTTGCTATATCTTCTTGTGCTTCTTTTTTTATTTGTTCCGGTAAATCCTCATGTTTTACCATATCAGATGCCTGTTTAGCAATTCTTTCATTTATCTCTAATTCTTTCATCTTAGGAGTGCTATATTCTCCTTTTTGAATTGCTTTTTTTAGAGCAGCTAGAGATTTTATTCTAGCCTCTTGTTCAATTTGTTGATTTAAAAGTTCAGTTCTCTTAAAGAAAGCTTCTTCAGAAGTAGAATATAATCTATAAAATCCTGAATCAATAGCCTCTTTTACACTTAAAAGTCCTTTATCATCTCTGTTATATGCCATATACAATAAATCAGCAACTTCATTTGAATCAAGAACTCTTCCTTCTACAGAAGAAGAAGATAAACCACTTATTATAGCTTGAGCTCTTGTTAAAAGTTCAGTATAACAAATATTTAAAAGTTCATCTTTTGTAAATTTATCAGCTCCAGCAATCTCGGATGTACTGTATGAAACTAATACATAAAAGTTTCTTTGAAGTAAACTTTTATTTGTACTCATTCTTTCAACATAATTAATTATATCAGAAGCATATTCATAAACATTTAAAACTTTGTTTCTTTCATTTTCTACTTTTTCTATTTCTTGAGTAGTAGATTCAAATGATTCTAACACTTTGTTATACTCTGCATCTAATCTTTCAAAATCGCTTTTAACACCACTTATATTGTTTTTATACTCTTGTATTACACTTTTTAAATCTACATTTTGTGCTTGCACATATAATTGTATTGGATATCTTAAAGTATTAAGGAAGGTTATAAATCCTTCTTCAACAGAAATTTGTTCAACTTCTGACATTAAGTCATAGTTAATTCCTTTACATTTAATTGCCATTGTATATCTAGAACCATTATTTTGAACTATCATGCCATCAAGAATTCTATCAAATTCCATGAACTTAAATACATCTTCTTTTCTTACTTCTTCCTTTTTTTCACTATTTTTAGCATTTTTTGAATTATGATTTCCTTTTTGAGAATCTTTTTCTAAAAGATTTGCTGCCTTTTCTTGTTTTTTTGTAACAGTAAAAAATATTACGGCAAATACTGCTAATATTGCTAATAAAATTAATGGAAATGTTAAAGCTCCCATAATTATTTTCCTCCCTTGTTTCTATTAAGATTATATATATATATCTTCTTTTTTCTCTTAAATGTTAAAAGTCTAAATAAAATATCACTTATATTTTCGCCGCCAGCTTTTTGCAAAGCTCCCATAGCAGGAATGTCAGGTATTTTTGCAGCACCTAAGACATACCCTATAGCACCAAAAATAAAAGTTACAATAAGTCCTGGAACTAGTCCCATACCAAAAAAAGTACTTCCAAGATACCAAATAAGTGCTCCTATGAGTCCAACAACTACTGTAGTTATAAAAGATTTAATAGTAAATATAACTAATAATCTTGTTTCACCTTTTACACTTCTTGGTACATAATACGATCTTCCCATAATCAACCTCCATATTTTATACACTATAAATATTGTTATTTAATAGTATATTTTCATCTTTTGCAATTTCAACTTCTTGTACTATTTCATATTTACTTGTAGTATTTGCACTATTAATTGAATCATTAACAATATCAGAAATCAAACTTAAAAATGAAGTCGCACAGAAGGTTAAAATAATTCCTATTAAAAAATTTACCGACTTACCTTTAAGACTTGCCTTCCCTTCTGCACCAGCAAATATATATCTAACTCCAACATAAACTATTCCAATCACAGCTAAGAACTGAGCAATATATGTAGCAAAAGCAAATATTCTTCCCACCATTTGTTCATATGAAGTATCAGTTGATTCAATAAAAATAAAATTATTATTAGGAAATAATAGATTTTTTATTGAATTCCATCCAAAGAAAAATATACAAGCTACTAACAGAGTTGTTAAGCTCTCCTTTACACTAGCTTTTGCATCCACACTACCATACATATATTTTATTCCTAAAAATATTGTTACAATAACAAATACTGTTGTACCAACTACTGAAATCATGTTTGAGAAAGTGTTTACTACATCTTTAACTCCAGGACCTAATTCTTCATCTTTATCAACATTTGAAAACCAATCCGTAGCTTTATTCCAAAAGTCATCTGAGCCACCTGAAGTAGTGTCTCTTCCTGCACCACTACTTTGACTTGCAGAGCCTCCTCCACCAAAGGCCAACTCACTTACTCCAAACACTAAACTAAATGATGAAGTAATTAAAAATACTATCAGCATTGTACATACAATTTTATTTATTTTCATACCAATTCCCCTTAACGCAATTTTATCGTATATATTATATCAATAAAATTAAAATTAGTCCAGATTTAATTGCAATATATATAAAAAAAACTTAATTGTAACAAAATTGTTACAATTAAGTAATAAAGATGTATTAATTCTATTTTACTGTCTGTTCAAATACTTTTGCAACAAATTGTGCGACAGTTGAAGCACAAAATACTAATATAATTCCAATAACAAGTGGCATCATACCTGCTTTTATATCTGCCTTAGAATCAGCTGATGCATACATATATCTAATACCACATATTATAATTCCAGCAACGGAAGCTATCTGAATTAAAAATAAAACTGTTGTATATATATTGTCAAAAATACCTTTAGTTTTTCCAACATCGTTAATATCACCAGAAGGTATTTGATCAGGATTAAAGCCCCCACCAAAATTATCACCTGAAGTAGTACTACTACCACCATCATTTATAATTTGCTGCTGATTATTGGCAAATACATAATGACATGATGTAGTAAGAGTTAATACTATCATAAACATACATATTATCTTGCTATATTTTTTCATATTCATACCTCCAAAGTATTACATATATTATACCAAAAAAAAAAATAAAAGTCTATATATTTTTAAATAGACTTTTATTTTATATTTTATTAAATTTATTATAATACTTCATTAGTTACAGTTACAATGAATTGTACAACTGTTGCAGCACCAAATACTAAAACAGCACCCACAACTAATATTACCATTTGTTTTTTGATATCAGCTTTTGTGTCAGCAGATGCAAACATGTATCTTACACCAGCAAGTACTATAGCAGCTATAGCAGCTATTTGAAGTATTAATGATAGAGTTTTCCAAACGTTTTGTGCAGTACTATTAATAGTGCCAATACCATTAGCATTTCCAGCAAGATTATCAAAGTCTGTACCAATTGGTTCTGCAAATACACAAGATGTAAACAATACCATTACCATTACAAGTACTGGTAATACAGTCAACATTATTTTTTTAGATCTTTTCATAATTTTCCTCCTTTTGTGTTACCTCATAATATAATTATACCAAATTCAAATAAAAAAGCAATACTTTTTTTATTTTTAATATAAAAAATAATGATATTTAACTTTTTGTCGAATTGTTACGATTTGTTTTTCTTTACTTTTCAGACATTTGATTATATAATAATTATGGTGATTATTTGTTAAAAAAATTTATTTCTATATTTTTTATTCCTGTTTGCTTTTTTAGTCTATTTATCAATTCATCTAATACTGTAAATGAATATTGCTTTCCTTGTGATACTAAAATTATAACCTCAAAATATGGTTATAGAGATTTACTAGGTAATACAAATTTCCATAATGGAACTGATTTTGGTGCAACTAGAGGAAGTAAAATTTATGCAATTTCTAGTGGTACTATTACGCATGTTGGTTTTTTAAATGGATATGGTAACTCTGTTATAATATCTCATCAAAATGGTTACAAAAGTTTATATGGCCATATGGATGAAGCATATAATGTAAGTATTGGAGACTACGTTCCTAAAGGTTATTTAATAGGCTATGTTGGACCTAAATATCTTTCAAATGGGAAGCTAAATGGCTTTACAACAGGACCACATTTACATCTTACAGTATTTGATAAAAATTCTAATACTATAGATCCTGAAACACTTAATTTAAAAAGCAAATAAGGCATATGTAATTATATATTTACATACACCTTACTAATTTTGTTTATTCTACTACAGTTTGCTTAATTTCTTTTTCTTCATCTTTATCTATAGCAAATTTTGATATTGATACCTCATAAGCCACTTTAGAAAGCACAGTTCCATCCTCTAATTTCTTTTCATACTTTCTAGATTGAATTCTACCTGTTAATTTAACACGTGAACCTACACTTAATGTCTCACAAAATTTTGCATTTCTTCCCCATAGAATACATGGGATATAGTCAGATTTTTTATATGATCTATTAACAGCAACCAAAACATCTGCAATCTCTCTACCAAGTGGAGTTTTTCTATATATAGGATTTTTACAAATATAACCTATAAAATTTGCTTCATTTAGAGTAATTACACTTTCGTCTTCAACTACTTCTATTTCTTTTGCAAATATTGAAAGAACCAATTTACTCTTATTATCAACTAACTTATTATACGATCTAAATTGTCCTTTTATTTTTACTAATAAGCCGTTTTTTATACTTTTTATATCTATCAATCTTTCAGAAATTATTACTGGTAATACATCATTGTAATCACTTAGTCTTTTTGTTTCTAAATTGAAAGAATAAAATTTTTCTTCAAAAACTTCATGACTAAACTCAGGCTCAGAAACTACTACACCACCTATTAGTATACTATTATTATCGCTATAATTTTCCATTACTATTTTTCCTCCTTTGGACTTTCATATTATTATTCATATGTAACAAGTCACAAAAAAATTACTGTGATATATTCATTATATCACAATAATTCGTTTTTGTAAATAGTTTATGTAAACATATCGATATTCAAAGTGGATGTTTATTATATTACTGTTTCTTTAACAAGTCCATCATGTTCTTTTTATATGCTTCAACACCAGGTTGATTAAATGGATTAACATCTAAAATATATGCACTTATAGCACAGGCTTTTTCAAAAAAGTATATTAATTGTCCTATGTTATATTCATTTAAATCTTCAATTTCAATTACACAAGTTGGAACACCACCATCAATATGTGCTTTTAAAGTTCCTTTATATGCTTGTTTATTAATATAATCAATTTCTTTATTGGCTAAATAATTAAGTCCATCTTTATTATCTTCAGTACTTGGTAATTTAATAAAGCTTCTATCAACTTTTACTTCCAAAACAGTTTCAAATATATTTCTTTTTCCTTCTTGTATCATTTGTCCCATTGAATGTAAATCAGTTGTTAGATTTACACCAACTGGGAAAATCCCTTTATGATTTTTTCCTTCACTTTCTCCAAATAGTTGCTTAAACCATTCGATAAAATATTGAAATGATGGTTCATAACTAGCTAATATTTCTATATCTTTTCCTTTATTATACAATATATTTCTATATAAAGCATATCTATAACAATCATTTACTTCTAATTTTCTATTATTATATCTAAATGAAGCAAACTGTGCTCCATCTAATATATCTTCAATCTCAATATTTGCAACTGCCATTGGTAGTAATCCAACAGGTGTAAGTACTGAATATCTTCCACCCACATCATCAGGGATAACAAACATTTCATATTCATTTTCTTTTGCTATATCATGAAGAATTCCTTTTTCTTTATCAGTAGTAACATATATTCTTTCAGCTGCTCCTCTTATTCCATATTTTTCTTCAAGAAGAACTTTTAAAGTTCTAAAGGTAATAGCTGGTTCTAATGTAGTTCCAGATTTAGATATAACATTAATTGCTACATCTTTATCAGCAATATATTCTACTAAATTTCTTAAGTATTTACCACTTAAATTATTACCAGCAAAAATAATTTGAGGATGCTTTCTCTCACTTAATGGTAACATATTACTAAAGCTATTAGAAAATAAATCTATTATAGCCTTTGCACCTAAATATGAGCCTCCTATTCCAACTATTATAAATACATCTGCTTGATTTTGTATTCTTTTTGCACATTCTTTTATTTTTGAAATTTCTTCTTCATCTCTTTTTGTAGGTAAATCCATCCAACCAAGCATATCATTACCTAACCCATTTCTTTGTTCTAATTTATTATGTGCATGATTTAATTTATATAAATTTTGATTTATTTCTTCATCGGATATAAATTTCTTCATACCTGTAAAATCTAAAGATAACCCTTGCATATATACCTCCTAACAAAATATGATATTATATTTTGTTAATATAATATCATATTTAAACTTATTTTACAATATTGTAAGTTTTTTTAAAGTTATTATACATTAAATGTAATATTAATGTAACAATTTATGATTAATTAATATATACTCAAGCTTAAGCAAGTTTTAATACTTGACCTATTGATAATAAATCACTCGATAAATTATTTAATCTTTTTAGTTCACTAACAGTTGTACCATATCTATTTGCAATTGACCATAACGTATCACCAGCTTTTACAACATATACTGTATTAGTTAGTGGTATTCTAAGAATTTGACCTACTATTATTAAATTACTTGTTAGTCCATTAAATTCTTTTAAAGTATCTACACTAATATTGTATCTCTTAGCTATAGACCATAAAGAATCTCCTGATTTTACAGTATAAGAAATACTACTTGGAGATACTACTGGTTCAGAATAAGGTACCTTTAATACTTGACCTACAACTATAAGGTCATTAGTTAAATTATTAATTCTTTTTAACTCATATACAGTTGTATTATATAAATTTGCTATTTTCCACAATGAATCTCCTGATTTTACAACATATGTAATTTCGTTAGGCTTACTTACATTTCCACCTTCTGTCCTTATAACTGCATCTACAATTGCATCTACATACCTTCTGTAATTTTGTTGTAATCTTTTTATATCTTCTTCATTATTTATAAATGCATACTCTATAATTAAAGGTTCTGTAACTCCTGTATCTCTATGTATAAAATAATAATCTTTTGACGGATCACTTGGTAAAGTTCTTTGATATACTCTTCTTACAACTTGCCCCTGTGACTCTAATGCACTTAATATATTTTTAGCCAAAGTATCTTCATTTCTTAAGGCATAAATTACTTCTGCACCCTCAGCAGTGTTTGGGTTTGCCGAAGAATTTATATGATTTGATAATACTATAACATTTGGGTTATTTCCATATGCTGCAAGTATTCTTCTTACTCTTTCATTCGGAGACACAGTTTCATCAGTAGAACGTACTAATGTAGCTGGTATTCCCTTTTCTAAAAATCTTTCATACATATAATTTGATATAGCAAGTGTTAAATCTTTTTCTTTTAAATTATTTGCAACAGATCCTGGATCGGAGCCACCATGTCCTGCATCTATTACTACTCTAAAATCACTCATAAAATTCCTCCAAAAAAATAATTATATATATTAGTTATATATTAATTAATATATGAAAAAAGAAAAATAAAAGTGATAAACTATATATTAAATTTAATATAACAATAAAAATATGTTACTTTATAAAAAAATACCAGATATATAAATCTGGTATTTTTATTATTTCGGATTTTTTTAAAATGCTATTTTAATGCTACTTAATTGAATTTATTAAAACTTATTAATTTTTAATAAATTAATCAACTTCCTTTGATACTTGTTCTATTGTTAATGTGTAACTTTGTAATTTTTCGTCAAGCCTTTTTTGACATTTTTCAAATACTTGGACTAATTGTTCTAAATTTCCTATCGTTTGTGCCTTATATAAAGCTTCTCTATATTCTTTATTATATTCATCATCAATAGCAATTAAATCAACATTATTCTCTAAACATTGTCTAAGTATAATAAATCTTCCAATTCTTCCATTACCGTCTTGAAAAGGGTGTATGTGTTCAAATTTTTGATGAAAATCAGCTATAGCATAAATATCTTTTTTACTTTCTTTCCAATCTTCAAGTAGATTATACATACTATTCTCAACTAAATGTGGTTCACACAATTTTAGGTCTGTCTTAGAAAGTCTATTTTCATATTTTTTCCATTTTCCAATATTGTCTATTTCATCATCTACAGTTCCTTTTTTTAATAATCTATGCCACTGCCATAATAAATATTTATCAAATGGTTCTTTTAATGTATTTATTACATTATCAAATAACTCTAATGAGTTCTTTGTTTCTATTACATCATCTAAAAAATGTTCACCGATTAACTTGCTTTTGCTCTAAAAGGTCTATTAAATTTTCTTTACTAAATGTACTTCCCTCAAGTTTATTTGAATGGTATAAATATTCTATTTTGATTGCATCATATACTGAATTTTTTATTTTAGATAATTTTTGCATAGTATTAATTGATATTTTCAATACTTTTCCTCCCTTCATATTTTAATTTGCTAAAATCTCCTTAGATTCATATTAATATTATACCACACTTTTACTAATTTTTGTTGTTTTTTTATTTCTATATATAAAAAAATAAAAGTGATAAACTATATATTAAATTAATGTAACAATAAACACATGTCACTTCTTCTAAAGAAGATAGTTTTCTTTATACCATTTTGCAAATTGATCCTTTGCATCTCCCCAATATGATGCTTCTTTTTCATAATCAATATCTCTTAATTCACTTAAAGTTCTAGTTTCACCATCTGGTATAAAAAACTTATCATGCCACCTTCCTCTTTTCCCTCTTGCTTCATATGCAATTGTTCCAGTTCCACCTCCAGAAAATACTATAGCTTTATTTCCTGGCTTGCAAAAAGCAAAACAATGTTCAATCCTTGCTTTTCTATTCTTTTCATTTTTTAATAACTCTAAAAATTTTTCAATCCCTATTTGTTTATCAAAATAATGATTATATGGACCTGGAAGCCCACCTAATGCATCAATATATAACCCAGTATCTGATTTTAAAACAGCTGTTTTTAATTTATTTGCAGCATATTCAGCACTAAATGCTGCAACTTCTTTACATGTACTTGCCTGAATTTCTAATATTTCAAAGTTTGGATTAACTATTTCAATATTAAATCCATACTTTTTAGAAAAGAATTCATTTGCTTCATTAACTTTATTTGGATTAGTTGTTAAATAAATTAATTTCTCCACATTATCCTCTCCCTATAATACTATTTTTTATATTTTACCATATTAAAATTTTCTTATATATTATTAAATAAATTAACTAAGTTTCACGTCTTTAATATTTTTCACTAGATAAACATTCACGTTTTTAACACATTATTATTTCTTGTTAACCATTTAAAAATCTTTATTTGTATTTCTATATACCAATATAACATTTTTCCTTTATGAATTCCTTTATTTTATTTTCATCTTTACCTTCATAGTATAAAATAAGTAAATCTTTGAATTCTTGTATTAATTCTGCTGGAATTGCCATAATTCCTTTTCCTTTTGAAATTAAATAATGATTACTATATATTACAGCTGTTCTTTTATTTCCATCAATAAATACTTGTTTTTTCATTGTGTATAATAAAAGTTCAATAGCTCTGTCAACATCATTCAATTCTTTGTTAAATATTTCTTCTAACTCTTCCTTAATTATACTTTCGATAGTTAAATCTGGTTTCCACGCTGTTCTTCCTATTATTACTGGTGTACTTCTTACTTTACCTGCTGTATAATAAAATCCCTCTTCTAGCATTTTATTTATTTCGCATAATAAAGCAAAGTCTGTATTGCTTAAAATAACATTTTTATTTAATATAAACTCCCAAGCATGTTTTAAATTTACTATTTTTAATATATCTTCAGATGTCATATTATTTACTTTTCCACCTTCAATAATGCTTTCTGTATCTGCAAATGTAGTTGCAACACCTTCTAATATAGCTTGTTTATATATAGTATCTACTAAATGTCTTTTTGCAAAATCTATATTTTTTGCTACCTTTTCAGAAAGTTCTTCTTCAACATAACTAAATTGTTTTAGTTTTTTTGTTATTTCCCTTATTTGTTTTTTTAATTGTTTAGCTTTAATACCATTATTTAGTACTGAATTATATAATTCATCAGAATATTCTCCAACATACTTTGTTAGAGCTACTCCATCTTTTCTATAATGTACATATATATATTTATTTGAATTATTTTCTCTTATTTCTACTGCTCCATATGCAAGTGATTGTAATTCTTGTTCAAGAACCTGTTTACTTTGAAGAAGATTCATAATTTCAACTTTTTCTTCCATGATTTTCTCCTTATAAATGTGAAACTTTTTAACTTAATTTATTTAATTTTGTTTCACATTTATATTATACAACAACAACCCAAAAATATGAAACATTTTTTGTATTTTTTAAAATTTTGTTTCACATTTTGAAATAATATTTTTTACTTAAATATTTAAGTTTGATAGAATAATAAAAATACCAGACATATAATCTGGTATCTTTATTATTTAATTGTTGCAATAAACTGACTTAAAGTGGTATAGCCATAAAAAGTAAATCTAGGTATTTTAAATTTATCACATCCTGGATATACTTTTGTTTCTCCGCCTTTAAACGCCATTGTAAATCCTGCTTCTTTTAAAACAGAAATAGCATAATCGTTATATTCATAAAATGGATAACAAAATACAGTTGTATTATCTAAAATACTTCTTGTTTTTGCTAAATCTGCTAATAATTCATCTTTATCAACACATTTTATAGCTCCACCTTGTCCACCTGGACAAACTCCAGGATTATGAAGATTATCACCATGAGAATGAATTTCTATATTAGGAGAAATAAAGTCCTCTTTATTAAACCATGCAGTAATAAGGAACAAAGTTGCATGCAAATCATATTTTTCAAGTAATGGTATTGCCTTACTACTAACTCCCATCGCTCCATCATCTATTGTAATTACAACACTATTTTTTGGTAGTTTAATATTTTCATCAATAAATAAATCCAATTCCTTCATAGTCATAGTAAAATAATTATTATCTTTAAGATATTTTAAATGACTTTCAAACTGATCAGTTGTATGACATATTACCTCATCACAAACTTCATTTTGACTTTTATCATAGAAGAAATGATATGTTATAACAGAAACACTTTTTAAACTTTCTTCCTGTGAATTATCAGCATATTCTACTCTAACTGTATCATCTTTTTTTACATATAATAATTCATCTTGAAATTCCACATAATATTTATCCTCGTTTTTTATGATAATTGGTAAATTATAACTTTTATTAATTGTATAAACTAACCCACTATCATTATAAAAAGAGGTTGTATCTTTAGTAACCGCATTTTCATTAAATGGTATATAAGATTTATACCTTGTATCTTTTTCAGTTAGAGTATCAATTTTATCAATATCTTCATAATAAATATAATAATCCATATTAGCAATTTTAAAATATTTATCTTCTAATGTTATTTCTGGCATATCTTCTAAAGTTAATTCAACTGCATTGCCAATTTTTCCATCTTCAACATAATTTCCGTCGACAAGACTATATAAATTTGATTCTTTATTCATTTTTACAGTTTTATTGTATTTTGATTTTATATTTGCTAACAATTCCTCATTTTTTTGCTGGATAAGTCTTTCATTTGCTTCTTTTTCTCTCCTTTTAGATATTATACTATAGCCAATTACAGAAGCAATAACTATAGCTATAACTAGAAAAATAATTGATATAATAATTACCTTTTTTTTCATAGATTTTCCCCCACTTGTTATATGCTACCTATATATTAATATATAATTTAAAAAAATTCAATGAAATTTGTAAAAATTTATCAAAAGTATATAAATCTTTGTGTATAAGTTTCTTATTGACAAAGTATTTGTATTAAATTATAATTTAATAGAGGTCTTAAAATGAAAGAAAAAATTGAAAGATTTAATCCCGATATAAATAAAGGTTTAACTTACGAACAAGTAAAAAAAAGAAAAGAAGATAACTTAGTAAATTATGATACTTCAGTACCAACAAAAAGTATTAAAAGAATTTTATTTGAAAATTTCTTTACTTTATTTAATTTTCTAAACTTATTTTTAGCACTTGCTATTTTTCTTGTTGGCTCATATAAAAATATGTTATTTATGATAATTGTAATAATAAATACTGCAATTAGCACAATACAAGAAATCCATTCAAAAAGGGTAATAGATAAATTATCTATCATAGCTGAAAGTAAAGCAAAAGTAATAAGAGATGGAAAGAAAGAAGAAATACATATAAATGATATTGTACTTGATGATATACTAGAATTAAATACTGGAAATCAGATTTCTACTGATAGCATCATACTAGATGGTAAGGTACAAGTAAATGAGTCTTATATAACTGGTGAACCTGATAGTATTTTAAAAAAAGTTGGTGACACTTTATTATCTGGTAGTTACATTGTAAGTGGTAAATGTATTGCAAAAGTTGAACATATAGGAGAAGAAAATTATACTGCTAAAATTTCTAGTGGTGCTAAATATGTAAAAAAAATAAACTCAGAAATTATGATATCTTTAAGAAAAATAATTCGTGTACTAGCTTTTGCAATAATTCCAATTGGTATTACACTATTTTATACACAGTTACATATTCAAGCTCTTTCACTACAAGACGCTGTTGTAAAAACTGTTGCTGCTGTAATAGGTATGATACCAGAAGGACTTGTTCTTCTAACAAGTACCGTTCTTGCTGTTAGCGTTATAAGACTTTCAAAATCAAAAGTTTTGGTTCAGGAATTATATTGTATTGAAACTCTTGCAAGAGTAGATACACTATGTTTAGACAAAACAGGAACACTTACAGAAGGAATAATGGAAGTTAAAGATTTCATTCCACTATCAAAATCCAAAGATGAAATGTTTAATATACTTTCAAATATTGCAATATCATCTGATGATGAAAATTCCACTATTGAAGCTATAAGAGCATATTTTAATAATACTTCAAAAGCTTTTACTGTAAATCAAAAAATTGATTTTTCTTCTGATACTAAATGGTCTGGTATTAATTTTAAGGAAGAAGGCTCTTATGTAATTGGGGCTCCAGAGTTTGTTTTAAAAAATGATTTTAAATTATATAAAGATAAAATTGATAAATATTCAAAGGATTATAGAGTTCTTATTCTAGCTCATTCTAACGATACTTTCAAAAATAACAAACTTCCTGATAATTTAAATGTTATTGGTATTGTATTAATATCTGATAAAATAAGAAAAGAAGCTTCAAATACTCTAAAATACTTTAAAGAACAAGGTGTTGATATTAAAATAATTTCTGGTGACAATCCACTAACTGTTTCAAAAATTGCAAAACAAGTGGGTATTGATGAATATGATAATTATATTGATATGTCTACTTTAAAAAGCGATGATGAAATTAAAAATATTGCTACTAAATATACAATATTTGGTAGAGTAACACCTACACAAAAAGAGGGATTAATAAAATCTTTAAAAAGCAATGGAAAAACAGTAGCTATGACTGGCGATGGTGTTAATGATATACTAGCATTAAAAACCGCTGATTGTAGTATTGCAATGGCAAATGGAAGTGATGCAACCAAAAACGTATCACAATTAATATTACTTGACTCTAATTTTGCATCAATGCCTAAAGTAGTTTATGAAGGTCGAAGAACAATTAATAATATTGAGCGTTCTGCATCACTATTTTTAGTAAAAACAATTTACTCAACAATTCTTGCTTTAATGTTTTTATTTATGCAAGAGACTTATCCTTTTATACCAATACAGCTTACTTTAATTAGTACTGTTACTATAGGTATACCTTCTTTTATACTAGCGTTAGAGCCTAACAAAGAAAGAGTAAAAGGTAACTTTTTAAAGAATGTTATATCTAAATCATTACCTGCAGGAATTACAGTTGCAATTAGTATATTTATAATTTCTATACTTAACCAAAATGGTTATATACCAGATGAACAATATTCAAGTTTATCTGTAATAGCTACTGGAATATGTGGAATAATATTACTATTTACACTTTCAAAAACAAGAAAGGGTGAAAATACAAAATTACCAATATCAATTTTTAGATTTTCTTTAGCTATTATACTTACTATTATATTTATAATTGGACTAACTGAATTTGATTGGTTCTTTAATATATCACCTATTTTACCAATGATTAATAAAATAATTTTAATAACTATATTTTCTATTATTAATTTTATTATATTTACATTTATTTTCAAAAAGATTTTAAAAATAAAAGAAGAATAAATACTTTAAGGTATTTGTTCTTTTTTATGTAAATAATTTCCTCTTAAAGATTGACAGATTTAAAATTATGATATATAATTATAATACATCTCAAAATTAGTTAGATCATTAATTTGGTTTAAAATTCCTTTAATATAAATTAAAGGGTTATTTAAAATTATTTTTTAGGAGGATGTAAGAAATGTTGGAAAAACGGTTCACAGTCTCAGGAGTATATAAAATATTAGATGCTCTTGAAGTATACCAAACGGTGCTCGAAAACAAAAAGTACAAGTATCCATTTTTCTTTTGGGAGTACTGTATACGCGAGGAACGAGTAGCTATCATTCGTTACTTTATCAAAGACATCTTAAAGTGGGATGATAAAACTCTCTTTAAAAATCTTGACAATTATGTATTTAAAGAATACAAATTGGAAAGAATGCTGCTTGTTCATTACAACAACAATTTCTTTAAAGCCATTAATGATGCATGGCCTGGAAAGTACAAGCCCTGGCAATTTTCTAAAAAACCTATTGAAAAATGGACAGAAAGAACTGCCGTTGAGGCTACAAGATGGCTTATTGAAAAACAATTGAAAATGTCTACAGGACAAGTATATACAAGACTTTGTTCTGAAGATTTTGAAAACAACAATCTTGGCAGCATGCTAAGAACTGTTTTTGAGGGATCAATTCCAATTGCTGTTCAAAAAGCTTTCCCAGAAAAACATTTTAAAAGTTGCCTATTTTTAACCTACTTAAAATCTTCTAAATAATCTCAAAAAGCTCTGTATATACAGGGCTTTTTTTCTACAAATTATTACAAATTTATACAAAAATATAGCCTTTTTTACATTTATATGCTAATATATATATGCAATAATGGAGGAATAAAAAATGAATAAATATTATTTTACATCAGAAAGTGTAACTGAAGGTCATCCAGATAAGTTATGTGATTATATATCTGATAAAATCTTAGATGAATATTTAAAACAGGATAAATTTTCAAGAGTAGCAGTTGAAACATTTGCAACTGGAGATTTAGTGGTAGTAGCTGGTCAAGTAACCTCAAATGGCAATGTAAATGTAGAGAGTATCGTTAGAGAAACAATTAAAGAAATTGGTTTTAATAATAAAAATACAGATATTGATTATAATAATTGTAAAATTATAGTTGATATTACTAAACAAAGTCCAGATATTGCAATGGGAGTTGATATCGGTGGTGCTGGTGATCAAGGAATAATGTTTGGATATGCATGTAATGAAACTCAAAATTATATGCCACTTGCTATAGATTTAGCCCATAAGCTTTCTCTAAGACTTACAAATGTAAGAAAGGAAAATATATTAAATTATTTAAGACCAGATGGAAAAACACAAGTTACAGTTGAATATGAAAATGATATGCCAAAAAGAATTGAAACTATTTTAATTTCAACACAACATGAAGAAAATATAACTATGGATAAATTAAAACAAGATATCAAAGAACATGTAATTTTTCCTACTATAGATAAAAACTTGATAGATGAAAACACAAAAATATATATAAATCCAACAGGAAAATTTGTAATTGGTGGACCACTTGGAGATACTGGTCTTACTGGTAGAAAAATAATAGTAGATACATATGGTGGATATAGTAGACATGGTGGTGGTGCTTTTTCTGGTAAAGACCCTACTAAAGTTGACCGTTCTGCAAGTTATATGTTAAGGCATATTGCTAAAAACATTGTCGCAAACGGACTTGCTAGAAAATGTGAATTGCAAATATCATATGCAATTGGAATGAAAGATCCTCTTTCATTATATATAAATACATTTGGTACTTCCACTATACCAGAAGAAAAGATTATATCAATTATTAAAAATAATTTTGATTTAACACCTGATGGAATTATTAATTATTTAAATTTAAGAGAACCAATTTATTCTAAAACTACTAATTATGGACATTTTGGTAAGGATGGATTAAGTTACGAAAAAATAATAAAATTAGAGATATAAAAATACGAGTAAAGGAATAAAATACTAAGTATTAAACTCCTTTACTCTTTTTTAAACTTAAGTATATTGTTACTTATATTTTAGAAAAAATCATTTAAAATATTGACAATAATAAAAAATAAATGTATAATAACCTGAGTTTGACATTTTTTTAAGATAAAAAAGTGCCTTAAAGCTAGTAATAAC
>OBKV01000325.1_pt1 | contig 44055 bp, 58 predicted proteins | sample 1517301 | NCBI WGS metagenome assembly OBKV01 (sample SAMN04571685, study PRJEB22368) | human gut metagenome | biome: human gut; material: stool | host: Homo sapiens | place: Luxembourg | collected 2012-06-29 | reverse complement strand
TGTTATCGTGGTCACTTGATGGGGGCGTGACGGGATATGAGCATGAGTTTTGCAATGGATATATTTTTCATTATATATATTTGTCAATATTCTGAATTGATTTTGTTACTTACTGAAAAACTCTTTCTTTATCGTTTAATATATATATATTGACTGAATATTTTGATATGAAAAAGGAGTAAACATTATGGGATATCTTTAAGGAAATAGATTATGAAATCGAATATATTTGTTTAGCTGTAGGATGTCTCTGATAAATAATAACGTTTTAGTGATAGAATTATCAAATAAGATATTTATCTTCGCTATCCAAATCTAAATACAGAAAATCATTTAAAATGAAGAGAAGAATGTTTCTTAAATCATCACTATTAATGACTTCAGGATTAGGTTTTGATACTTATGTGAGAGAAGAGGTCAGAGAGGAGAGAGTGCAGGTTAAAAAGCCACACGTTATCCTGATCATGACTGATCAGCATCGTGGAGATGCTCTCGGCTGTATGGGAAATTCCGCTGTCATATCTCCGAATCTTGATCGTTTGGCGAAAGAGGGAACTTTGTTTGTAAATGGATATTCTGCTTCTCCAAGCAGTACACCTGCTCGTGCCGGACTCTTGACTGGCATGTCGCCTTGGCATCATGGCATGCTGGGGTATGGTCGAGTTGCAGAAAAGTATACGTACGAGATGCCGCAAATGTTACGTAATCTCGGGTATTATACATTTGGTGTTGGAAAAATGCACTGGTTTCCACAAAAGGCTCTTCATGGCTTTCATACAACATTGATTGATGAGAGTGGACGTGTCGAGTCGAAAGATTTTATCAGTGATTATCGGGAATGGTTTCAGCTTCATGCGCCAGGTGAGAATCCCGATTTGACAGGCATTGGTTGGAATGCTCATGGGGCAGGTATCTATAAATTGCCGGAGAAGTTGCATCCGACGGCATGGACGGGTCAGACTGCTTGCGAATTGATTCGAAATTATAATTGTGATAAACCCCTTTTTTTGAAAGTTTCATTTGCACGTCCTCATAGTCCTTATGATCCTCCCAAGCGTTATCTGGATATGTATAAGGATGCCGATATACCCAAGCCGTCTGTCGGTGATTGGTGTGGCAAATATGCCGAACGTCTGGATCCGGAAAAAGTGGCTCCAGATGCTCCTTTCGGTAATTTTGGGGATGAATATGCTGTCAAATCCCGCAGGTATTATTACGCAAACATTACCTTTATTGACGACCAGATCGGAGAAATTATTGCGGTATTGAAAGAAAGAGGAATGTATGACAATGCGATAATTTGTTTTACGGCCGATCATGGAGATATGTTAGGCGATCATTATCATTGGCGAAAGACATACCCTTATGAAGGTTCGACCCATATCCCTTATATTGTGAAGTGGCCTGCCGGAATGTACAAAAAGGTTCCTTTGGGAGCAAGGATCGAACAGCCAGTCGAACTTCGCGACTTTTTGCCTACCTTTATCGAGTTAGCTGGTGGAGCTGTACCTCCTGATATGGATGGCAAATCTTTGTTGAAGCTGGTTCAGGGCCAGGAAAGTGAATGGCGTAAATATCTGGATATGGAACATGCCACTTGCTATAGTCAGGATAATTACTGGTGCGCATTGACAGATGGTAAGATCAAATATGTTTGGAATTTTCATACCGGAAAAGAAGAATTGTTTGATCTCCGGAAAGATCCGAACGAATTGGTGGAATGTTCCGGCAAGCCGGCTTATGCTACCCAGCTTAAGGAAATGCGCCAGGCAATGGTCGATCATCTGGCAGAGCGCGACGAAACTTTCGTGAAAGATGGAAAATTGGTGGTACGGGAGACAACAATGCTTTATAGCCCTAATTATCCTCAAACAAAATGATTCGTATAAATTCTTTAAACTGTGTATGCTATGATAAGAAAATGGAAACTCCTGCTTGTTGGAGTGAGTTGTGTAATGGGTACAGCTATGGCACAAAATAATCCTATTTTGCTGTTTCCGAAAGGTGCACCGGGCGAAACAACCAAGTTGATTGAAAAGGCAGATGCTGACGGTGGGAAGACCGGAGGCGAGACGGTTCTTCGTATCACGAATGTAAGTGAACCGACAATTACCGTCTATCCGGCCCCCGACGAAGTGGCGACAGGTGCTGCCGTTGTGGTTTGTCCGGGTGGTGGCTATAATATCTTGGCTTATGACTTGGAAGGTGATGAAGTTTGTGAGTGGTTGAATAACTTGGGAGTTACTGCCGTTTTGTTGAAATACCGGGTTCCTCGCCGCGAGGGCCGTGCGAAACATGAAGCTCCTTTGCAGGACGTGCAGCGTGCGATCGGATATGTCCGGACTCATGCGGAAGAAATGAACCTGGATCCTCAGCGGATCGGAGTAATGGGATTCTCTGCCGGCGGGCATCTTTCGGCGATGGCAAGCAACAATTTCGATAAACGTACTTATCCGGCCGTGGATGCGGCAGATAAGGCAAGTTGCCGTCCGGATTTCTGCCTCTTGGTTTATCCTGCCTATCTGGATGGTGAAAATTTTCAGTTGGCTCCGGAGGTCAAAGTATCTTCTGCCACTCCCCCTACAATGATGATTCAAGCAGAAGACGATAAATCTTATATCAACAGTAGCCTTTTCTACTATTATGCTTTGAAAGAAGCCGGTGTGCCTGCATGGATGCATCTATACAGTAAAGGCGGTCATGGTTATGGCCTGAGAGATACGGGTGCAGCTGTAAATGAATGGCCTGACAGGGCTGAAGACTGGTTTCGCGAAATTGGTGTGATAGAATAAAAAACTAAATAGAGTACAAAGATTTTCGATTTTTCTGTATCTTTGTACTCACAAATCATGGGGATGACCGGTTTAGACAGCGGGTAGAAGTGGTTTGTAAGCATGTAGTGCGTGGTCGGCTTGCACTTAAATCTCAGACGGCGAACAATTAACTGGCGAAAACAATTACGCTCTCGCTGCTTAATCGAAGTACAGTAGATTCAAGCTTAATCCCTGCAAAAGTTGCGGGGACGTGACATCACCCGGATGCTGTGGCTCCGAAGCGTTCCGATCAGGTGGTGCAGCAATATCGGAGATAGTTTGGAGTAAGCCTCGGGCTCCAAGTGAAATTTTAGAGGATAAGGTTCAAGTGGGTGGCTTCGGTCTTGCTTGCACCCGACAATCGAAGGCGAAGATAAACATGTAGAAAGCAGATTAATTCCTCGTTTGGACGAGAGTTCGAATCTCTCCATCTCCACAAAGGCTACTGATTATCAGTGGCTTTTGTTTTTAAGGCACTATTTTGGGGACCTTGTTGTTTTTTGTTAAACAATTTCATTGCTTCATGTTTTGCGGAATCAGCTATATCTATATATGGCTTCATTGATTTGTAATCACTGTGGCCTGTCCATTTCATGACAACTTCTGGTTGTATTCCCATCATTAGGGCATTACATATAAAGGTTCTTCTTCCGCAATGTGTTCCTAATAATTCGTACTTTTTAAATGTTTCATCTATTCTTTTATTGCCTTTATAATATGTAATGGTTACAGGGGTGTCTATTCCACATATGTATCCAACTTCTTTTAAATATTGATTCATTTTTTGATTTGTTATTACCGGTAATGCTTTATTATCTGGATATAAATCATCTTTGTATTTATTAAGTATTTCTCTTGAGTAATCATTTAACTCAATAGATATTGTGTCTGCTGTTTTGATGGTTGTTATGTATATAGTATCATTGATTATATTGTGTCGTTTTAGATTTTCAACATCCGAATACCTCAATGAGGTAAAGCAGCAGAAGCAAAAAACATCTCTTACACGCTCCAAATATTTTTTGTTTTTAGGAAATGAAAAGTTATATATTTTCATTAATTCTTCCCATTCTAAAAAGATAACTTTTTTTTCTGTATCCTTTAATTTAGGGGCAAATGATTCGAAATCTCGAATGCTGTTATATCCTTTTGATGTAGCCCATCTCATGAACCATTTTAGAAAAGATATTTGTTTTTTTATAGAACTATTACGTAAGTTAGCATCATCCCTTAAAAATATCATAAAATTGTTTAATCCTGATTCGTTTAATTTTTCAAAAGATAATTGGTTGTTAAATGATATAAGATGATTTTTTAGTGTTTTAAATTTCTGGTATGTCGCTTGTGTCCAATTGTTTTTCATCCCTATTTCTTTCGTAAAATCATCAATATACTTCCATATGTTTTTATCTGAAGGTTTTTCAATATCTATATCTATTCCTCTTATTTCTTTAATAAATAGAGCTTTAAACTCTTCCTTATCAGGTGTTTTTCTTTCATTGTTGAATTTGTTAAATATATTTTCAACGGTAGTTTCGTATAAGTTTATTTCTCTGTTTATTACAGATGCTTGTATTTTTTTCTTTCCATGTGTGGTGTTATTCTTACATCGTTGCGTTTCCAAACTCCATTTGTTAATATCAACTCGAAATCCTACGTTGAAAGCTACTATATTTTTACCCCATCTAACTCGTAGACGTAGTTTTGCATCTTCTTTTCCTTTTTCCTTATCAAGAAGAAATATGTGATAATATTTGTTTATCATGACAAATGTATAATTTGATTTTTATTTTAAAACAAAAAGTGTTTATGTTTTGTTTTATTATCAAACTGCCAATAGTGGCAATTTTTAAATCTAAAAAACATGGAACAACAAGAATTTGTGGAAAGATTCCCAGGACTTACTGAAAGTCAGATTTTTGACCTTGCAGAACTTGGAAGGTCAGTGCTCAATATATCGAGCCTAAAGAAGCTCGTATCTGAATTGATGTATATTTCAAAAGAGATACTGTGCTCAGAATCAGATATTGCTGAAAAGACACGATACTGTATATCTGATTTAATGAGCATTGCTATGTGTATTCATGATTTTGATAATGAGGTGAAATATTGATTATTTTATTATAATCTTTTCATACATCCAAGTACTTTGAATACAATCCTTACCATTTCTTTCGGTAATTCTTGTACGCCATATTCAGGTGATTTGTTAGTTGGAATCAGAGAGTAGCAATCTTTATTTTGAGAAGGTCCTATTCTTTTGATTGTGCGCATTTCATTTTTTGTGACTATGGCGTATATTTCACCATACGGGAGGAATGATATATCTTCTATCTTCTTCAGGGCTATTATGTCACCATGCGTTATCTCTGGCTCCATCGAGTGCCCTGTTACGTTACACCAACAGGTCGCCTCATTGTATTTCGGAAAATCTATAAGATACTCCGGTATTGTAGTCTGATCGTTAATCACCAAATCGAATCCTCCAACGAAATCGACGTTGTAGTATGGAACTCCTTTGTCCTCACTTTTTACAGGTACAATATCATTTGGCTGCTGTGAGCTTTCCTTTTTTAACATGGGGCCTTCTCCACGTATAAGCCATTCAGTTGAAAGATCTGAATAAATACCACTTAGTTTTACTAATACATCTGATGATGGATTTTTTGCTTTATTAAAATAGCCCTTGGATAAGTCTAAATCCCTTTCAAATCTATATTCGCTAATTCCTTTGTTTTCAAGGTATAACGAGATTCTATCCTTTACTGTTGAATCATTCATTGTTAATAATATATAATTGGTTGAATAAATACAACCATGTGCTATTGTAGTTGTAAATATTCAGTTATATTTGCAAAGTCATTTGAGGACTGCAAATATAGAATATAAATGTAACATGCAAGTATATGGAAGAAAAAAAGAAATTGCCAATAATTATCACACCATTTGGTAGTAAACAGAAAATTGCAAAGGAGGTAAGTGTTTCGAGAGATTTTGTTAGTAAGTCATTGAACTATACTTCTAATTCAGAAAAAGCTAAGAAAATCAGATCAATAGCTTTAGAAAAATACGGTGGTTTTGAATCTTATAAGGAGGTGGAAGTCTGATGTATAATTTGGATACGCCTATATGGCAATTGACTGTAGGTGAGTTTATTGATTTACAGAAGAAAAATGTAATTAATATCTCGAATGTGGAGCCTATTGGAATCCCTAAAAGAAATTTGATATATGGGATATCAGGATTGGCTAAATTGTTGAACTGCTCTAACGCTACTGCACAAAAGGTGAAAAATAGCGGAAAAATAGACAAGGCATATACACAGTTCGGTAGGCAAATTGTATTTGATGCTGATCTGGTGATTGACCTCTTGAAGAAGGATAAAAATCGTCGATAATTATGAACAGGGAAAATATATACTTTTCGCATGATGCGAATGCAATGAGTGACCCCAAATGCATGTTGCTGATAGAGCAACTCGGAATGGAGGGTTACGGGATGTTTTGGGGCTTAGTGGAAATGCTCAGACAGCAACCTGAATACAAGATGTCACTACTCCTTATACCGGCATTGGCAAATCGGTTTAAGGTGTCAGAATCAAAGTTAAAGACAGTTGTGTCGGGATACGGGTTGTTTGTCATTGAAAACGATGAGTTCTTTTTCTCACGATCTCTACGAGAAAGAATGGAATTGATGCTTGAAAAGAGAGAGAGAAGGGTGAATGCAGGTAAATTGTCTGGTCAAGCTAGAAGAATGAAAGCTTTGAACATGAAAAATGAACAATGTTCGAACAATGTTCAAGCAATGTTCAAACAAAGCTCGAACAATACTGAACAAAGAAAAGAAATAGAATTATCTACTACTAACGTAGTATCTAATTCTTGTATTAGTTATAGTAACAAAGATAGTTCTAATGATAAAGATAGTTTAGAAGATAAAGAGAGGGGGAATTTTGAAAAGTCGGAATCTTCCGATTCCTCCAAGTCGAAGGCCAAAGCCTTCTCCCCTCCTTCTATTTTTGAAATCGAATCTTATTGCAGAGAACGGAATAACGGGATAGATGCCGAGTGGTTTCATGATTTTTACCAGTCGAAGAACTGGATGGTAGGTAAGTCGAAAATGAAAGATTGGAAGGCTTCCGTCAGAACATGGGAAAGGAGAATGAAAAATGAGAAAAAACAGCAATCAGGAAGCAGTCAGTATGAAGAGCTTTAACCTACCGTCGGATAAGGATGTCGAATCAGCTGTTCTTGGGATGTTGCTGATCGAATCTACTGCTATCAATGCCGTTTCTTCCGTATTGGCAAAGGATGTTTTTTTCAATGAAGCGAATGCGGCAGTATATGATGCTATAGACCAGGTGGCAAAGGATGGAGATGTTGTCGATATGATGTTGGTCGTATCTAAGCTGTCGAAAATGGGCAAATTGGACGAAATAGGAGGACCATTCTACATAGCCCAATTGACTAGCAAGGTGGCAATGACAACTAATTTGTTGGCTCATGCGCTATATCTTAAGGAGTTATACATGGCTCGTCAGCTTATACTTTCAGGCCATAAAATTATGGCTATGGCCCTTGATAGGACCTTGGATATCGAAGATACGACTTATTCCGGCATCAAGATGCTCGAAAATATAGCACGAGGAATGACGGTTGGAACGAATACAGCCGATTTGAGAACACTTTCTCACGAAAGTATGTCAATGTACGAGAAGCGCAAAGAAAATTTGTTAGAGGGCAGGAAAACGGGTATTTTGACTGGAATAGACAAGTTGGATAATACTCTGCTTGGGTTAAAAGGTGGCCAGCTTGTCATTTTAGCGGCTCGTCCCGCAATGGGTAAGACGGCTTTTGCTTTAAACATAGCGAGGACAGCTGCCATGTCTGGCCATCCTACGGTTATCTTTTCTTTGGAGATGTCAGGAGTAAGTTTGTCGGATAGGATGCTAATAGCACACGGTGATTTTAATGCCGCAGCTTTTCGAAAAGGGGCTTTAACTGATACAGAGGAGGCTAATTTATCCCAATCAGTAGATTGCTTGGGTGAGCTGCCGATAACGGTAGATGATACATCTGGCCTCCAAATCCAACAGATTAGTTCCGTCGCTAAAAATCTCCAGCGTAAAGGTAAATGCGAGCTTGTGATTATAGATTACCTCCAACTTGTAAGGATCAAGTCGGAAAACAGGAATTATTCCAGAGAACAGGAAGTTGCTGAGACAACGAAGTTTGCAAAAGGAATGGCTAAGAGCTTAAATGTGCCTGTCGTCCTGCTTTCGCAGCTTTCGAGAAAATGTGAAGAAAGACAGGATAAAACGCCAATATTGTCCGATCTGAGAGAATCAGGAAGTATTGAGCAGGATGCGGATATAGTGCTGATGCTCCATAGACCGGCATACTATGATCGTAGCGAGGAGCAGGGGATGGGGATTGTGCGAGTTGCGAAGAATAGAGATGGTCGTACAGGAGATGTTAAATTTCATCATAACAAGACATTAACGAGGTTTACGGATTATGATATTCCGTGCCCATTTTAAATTTAAAAAGATATGGCAAATAAACCAACGAAAAAAAGAGTCCGCCTATATGGTGTCCAGCGAACAGCGCATAATCGGTCAAAATATGAGCGTAGTAGATCGGATGATCGCTACCATTCGTGGCGGTGGACGAAGGAAAGCAGGGCATTTAGAGAGTCCCATCCTCTGTGTGAAGAATGTTTGAAAAAAGGGCTGTATGTGCCTTCTGAGGTGGTGGATCATATCATCCCTATAGCCATCCATGACTTTTGGGATGAGTCAAACTGGCAAGCGTTATGCGCGAAATGTAATGCAGCCAAAGGTAATAGGGATAAAAAAATAATAAACGGCAGACAATGAGTAGCAAAAAGTCAATCGTAGTAATTACTCCTCCTGAGTATTTACAAAAAAAAGAGAAATTTGAATTATGTGGTTTTGTTTGTCCTAATTGCAATGGTAGAAAGGAGTTCATAGATCAACAAGGACGAGATGAGTTTAAATCTACAAAGTGTCTTTTTTGTAATGGTTTAGGCCGTGTTAAAGCTGTTGTTAATGTCGAATGGGAATCAGATGAATAAAATTAAATATACATATGAAAATAAGCGAATTTGAAAATACTGAATGGGGTGCAGGTATGTTGGCTATCATAAATGATAATATATTGGAAATCATATCTGTTGACTTTTCTACTAATGAGATATGCGTTTTGTATAATGGTAAATCTTTTTGGTTGCCTTGCTGTTTTGTTGAATTGGTTAATAATTAAAATTGAAAAGATATTATGATTGTATTATTGATTATATCGTTAGTAATATCTGTTGCTTCATTGGTGGCTTTTTTTGTTGTCATGAAAGTCTTATTTGATCAACAGAAGCAACAATTTGCAATTAATAAACGATGCAAGGAGTTGGATAATAATTTGAAGCCTATTCGTTTAAATTTTATAGTACAAAGCTATAATATTTGCATGAAAAATGAACAATATGAATGTGCTGGAAAACTATTGAGTATGATCAAAGAAGAGTTTCCGGAAGATTATAAAAAAATGGGGTTTAATGTATAAATAATAACGAGTCATGCCAATAAGTGAAGTATATAATATGGATTGTATGGAATATATGAAAAATATTCCAGATAAGTTCTTTGATCTGGCGGTGGTTGATCCTCCTTATGGGTTAGGCATAGATGGTCAAGAATTGCAGATACGCAAAAATCCAAAACACAACAGAAAAGCTCATGCCAGAAAATCATGGGATAATTGTATTCCTGAAAGTGAGTACTTCTGTGAAATGTTCCGAGTTTCAAAAAATCAGATTATTTGGGGGGCCAATTATTTTGTGTCACATTTTACTAAAGGGACAAAGGGGTGGATTATATGGTATAAGGGACAGAAAGGATTAACTATGTCAGACTGTGAAATAGCTTACAGCTCATTTAATTGCCCTACTCGTATAATAGAAATCAATAGAGGAGAATTGGCCAAAGACGGCACAATACACCCGACACAAAAGCCTATTAAACTTTATTCTTGGATTTTGAAAAACTATGCAAATACAGGAGATAAAATACTTGATACGCATCTGGGAAGCGGGAGCAGCCGTATAGCAGCATACAAGTTGGGGTTTGACTTCTATGCAACTGAAATAGACAAAGATTATTTCGAAGCACAGGAGAAGAGGTTTAGAGAAGAATGCTTTGGAGAACAAACTTTCCCTAATGGTAAGAAACTTATACAAACAACATTATTTAAAAAAGAATGAATATAAAAACAATATCATTTAATACTCCTGACTCCGATATTTTCAAAAAGATAGTAGGTGTTGCTAAGACCGGTTTCTTTGATGGGCGCTCAACGACCACTTATTTTGAGGAATGTCGATGGTTCGTGGAACGATATGAATGTATTATGGTCTTTACGCGTGATATAGGCTATCATACGAGTGGCTGGTGGAAAAATCCCGATTACGAACGCTGTTATCACTTGTCTATCTCTTTTCCTGGAGGAAGGAATAACAAGAAACTGGAACATATCCTCAATAAATTTTTTGGAAATAACAAACGGTTGTTATGGTGTGAGCCTCCATATAGCGAGGAAGGTAAAAAGGCTGGGGTATATCATTATCGGCTCTTTTGCGATGAAAATTGGCAGCCAATATTTCCACGTGGTGAGGTCTATTCTACACAGTTTACCGAAATGGGTTGGAAATCATTTTCTGAATTACATCGAATAATTTAAAACTTAAAAAGAAACTGAGTCTAATGGATAAGATACAACAATCAATAGATTTTCTCCAGAGGTTGGAAACGGATGAACCGTTTTGTCTTGGCTTCTCTGGTGGTAAAGACAGTGTCGTTATTTTGGATCTGGCCGAACGTGCTGGAGTTCGTTTCACTGCCACCTATGCCAACACGACGGTTGATCCACCGGGTACAATCTCTTTCATCAAAAATAATTATCCGCAAGTGGTTATTCGGCATCCGGAAAAATCATTCTTTCAGCTTGTAAGCGAAAAAGGTTTTCCATCCCGGATGCGCAGGTTCTGCTGCGAAAAACTAAAGGAGCGATATGGTATAGGTAAAAGGACGATTGAAGGTATGCGAGCAGAAGAAAGTTCGAAACGTGCATTGTATGAGCCGGAGCAGTGTGATAGTAGAAAGTGGATGAAGGGTGCAAAGCATATTTTACCGATCTTATCCTGGACGGAAAATGATGTATGGCGGTATATCCGTAAGCGTGGATTGCCTTATTCAAAATATTACGATCCACCTTACTGTTTAACCAGACATGGTTGTGTAGGTTGCCCTCTGGCTCCGGTACATCAAATGCAGGCAGAATACAAATTGTTCCCCAGTTACGCCCGGCAGATGATCCGATCAATCGGGAAGTACATGGATAATAAACCGGACAATGCAATAGCGAGAAACTTCTCTGATCCTTACGAGGCATTTTATTTCTACTTGAATGAGATGTCGATGCAGGATATACGACGATTAAAGAAAGGTTTGTTTGGCTTCAACGCCAAACAAATTATTGAAAAAGAAATATTTCAAACTAAAGAAACATGAAGGAAACGCATACTATAAAGACGAACCTAAAAGGTTTGAAGAAGTGGGCTTGGCGTAAAAACTTAACAGGCTTTTTCTCCGTAAAAGGGAAAGAGCTTTCTGACGCGCAAGTAAGAAAGATGGTTGACTGGGCTATCGCTAAAGGATATGAGTACGATGCCGACATCCCGGTAGATGAAGTGATTGAATTGCTAAATATAAAAAGCTGAGCCGGAATAGCTCAAATCACGAAAGAAATGAACATCTGAGGTGTGAACCTTGATAGGCGAACATAGTAGGATGAATATTAATAATCAATGTTTAATTAATCAATTCCGCTGCTAAAGGACAGCGTCCGGTGAGAGACCGGTTATTTTGTTTCTATTTATTATTTCAAACAACATCCCGGTGTGCTTTGGTCGGCTATCCGGGAGCAATTACCGCCGGGAGGCAGCAAGTTTTGTTGTTTTCTTTGACAGCCGGGAAAGACCGGCAACCGGGCGTATGGCTTAATGGTAGAGCGTCCCTTATTGGGGAAGCAAGGGGTTCGATTCCCTGGCGTCCACGAACAAAATATAAAAGTTATGGTACATTATTTTGAAGAAGTAAAAGAGGATTTTTTAAAAAATCTCGATGTAAAAGATAACACCAAAAAGTTGTATTCCAATAACCTTGATTTTTTTAAAAGATGGGTTGTTATGGAAGGAAGGAATATCAAGTATTTAGACAGAGCAGATATTCTTGCCTATAAAAACTATCTTATTAATAAAGGATTGTCTGCTAATACTGTAGACTCTTATCTTAAAGCAGTTAGACAATTTTATCGTTATGCCGAAATAACTGGCGAGCACGAAAATATAGCTACTGGAATAAGGCTTAAGAATAAGTCAAATTCGCACATGAAATTGCACCTTGAAAAAGAAGAGGTGTTGAGATTGTTATCTGTTATACCACGTGATAGTTTAGTAGGCAAAAGGGATTATGCCATGATAAACCTTATGCTTCGTTCCGGCTTTCGTTGTGTGGAAGTATCGAGATTGCGAATTAATCATATCAATAGATCAGACTCCGGATATATTGTCGAGGTTTTCCGGAAAGGGGAAGAAGTGGGCGGGCAATTGGTTGGTCTTACGCACAAAGCGATAGATCCTATTATAGATGATTACTTGTCTTTTCGTGGGGTAGCCTGCGATGATGAGTTTGTGTTTTTAACACATAGTACGACGGGCGAAAGGCAAATGACTCCTGACAGAATAGGTAGGATTGTTAAGTCTTACATGGTTAAATCCGGTATATATTCAAGGCAAAAGACATCCCATTCGCTTCGACATACGGCAGCAGTGATGGCACTACTCAATGGTGCCGATATCAAAGCGGTCCAACAAATGCTTGGACATCGTAGGATCGAAACGACAGAAATCTATTTAGAAAGCATTAACGGAAAGTTAAGGCTGGATAATCCAGCAGCACGCACGCTAGATGAAGCTTTCTAAAATCAAAAGAAAAATGGGTTTAAATGGAAATTATATCATGTATAATTATCTCGATGGATTGACAACCCTATAAGTTGTTGTCTCAGAGGCTTTATAATGTACGCGCACGAAAAAATGACGGTGTAAATTGAGAAAAAATGACGAAATAGTATCAGGGGAGGGGGGTATCAAATCTCTAAGGGGACATGTCTCCAAGACCACAACCGACCTCGCTCCGCGTGCGTGCAAAATTGGACTTTTTATTGTAAACTAAAAATATGTAAAAAATGGGAAAGGGCAGACCTAAAATTTTGGATGAAGTTAAAAAACTTCGTGGCACGGACCAGCCGTGCAGGATGTCGGGTAACAGTGATTCGGCAGAAAAGCTGACATCCATCGAGCAGATCACTTCGACTGCAAAATTAAAGGTTTTGAAGACAAAGCGATCGAAGGATATTTTTAAGACGAAAGCCAACCAGTTGATTGCGCTGGGCGTTCTGACGGAACTTGACCTTGAGCATTTGGCCTTATATGCGTTTAGCTTGGATTTTGTTTTTACCTGCATGACAAATATCATGGACAACGTGGATACAGGTGAGCGAATGTTGGATGGGGTTTCGGGCAAAGAGGTATCTATGATGTTTAAAGCATTTGACTATGTGAACAGGCTGGGGGCGGAATTTGGTTTTACGCCTATGAGTAGGCAGAAAATCAACCAATCACCTAAAGAAGAAGAGGACGAATTGGCTCAATTTTTAAATGGAATAAGATGAAAAGTAAAAAGGAAGAAATATACAAGGATAAGGCGTTGTCATACATCGACAATGTGATGTCAGGAAAGCGGAAAGCCGGGGAATTAGAACGGTTGGCGGTCGAAAGACATGTACGTGATTTAAAGCAAGCTGCTGAAATGGGGTTGTATTTTGATGAGAAAGCAGCCAAGAAAGTGCTTGGTTTTTGCCAGTTCCTTCGGCATTACAAGGGAGAATGGGCAGGACAGGAATTTGTGCCGGAAGATTGGCAATGCTTTATCTTATGGGTTGTGTTCGGATGGAAGACGAAGAACGGTGTCCGACGGTTTAAATATGCGGATGTAGAAGTAGCCCGAAAGAATGGAAAGACGTTCCTAGCGGCTGCTATCGCACTCTATATGTTGATACTTGACGGTGAACAGGGAGCGGAGGTTTATAGTGCGGCCGTTGATAAGGACCAGGCTGCAATCTGTTGGCAAGCAGCCGGTATGATGGTGGAGCAATCACCCATGTTAAGCAAGTATGTAAAAAAGTGGACTACTTCCATCGTTATGGAATCGACGGCATCATCTTATAAACCGCTCTCTAAAGAGACAAAAAACAAGGACGGTCTATCGCCACATTGTGGTATATGTGATGAGATGCATGCTTGGCCGAATGATGATATTTACAATTTGCTTCGTTCCGGTATGGGGGCCAGGCGGCAGCCTCTTATATTTTCAATCACTACGGCTGGGTTTGATATGTCATCGCCTTACTATTCTATGCGTAGGCATTATATAGATGTCTTGCGTGGGGATGTAAAGGAGGAAAGTACGTTTGCGCTGATTTATTCGCTTGACAAAGAAGATGACTGGAAGGATCCTGCGGTGTGGACAAAGGCTTGTCCTAATCTTGGTGTGTCTGTTTATGAGGATTTTATGCAAATGGAATTTGAACAGGCGTTGAATAAAGGCGGTACTACAGAGGTAAACTTTAAAACCAAGAACTTGAATCTCTGGGTGGATGCTCCTGATGTTTGGATTCAGGACGAAAAGGTTGCGGCTTGCGCTTATGGAACTACAGAGGATGATCTGATCGGCCAGGAATGTTATGCCGGTCTTGACCTGGCGGCTCATGTGGATATTAATGCACTTGCACTTTATTTTCCGAAGCTCCGGCACCCGGCATTCAGGATGTATTTTTGGATTCCGGAGGGTAAAATTTTGCAAAAAGAAGATAGGGTAGATTATAGGCAATGGCAAAAGGAAGGTTGGATAAATGTAACCCCCGGTGATGTAATAGATATCGATGTCATGGTAAGCGAGATGTCGGCTGTTTTGAAAAAGTATGATGTCCGGAACCTCGCTTTCGACCCTGCCAAGGCATATCATGGAGTGATACAGGGATTGCAAAAGGAAGGTTTCGACGGTATACTTGACCAGTTTAGTCAGGGGATCCAGAACATGAGCGAGCCTACGAAGCAGTTGGAAGCAGACGTTACTTCCGCTTCTGTTGATTTGATGGGCAATCCGGTTATTCGATGGATGTTTCGAAATGTGGTGATATATCGGGATGCAAATGATAATATCAAAATGGACAAGAGGAAGAGCATTGAAAAGATCGACGGTGTTGTCGCAATGGCGAATGCCATTGGTGGCTATATGTCACAGGATGGGGATGATATGTATCAGTATAATGGAGTGAGTTTTGTTAATTTTTAAAACAATATAATTATCAACGATTTAATTGCTAAATAAAATGGAAGTATTAGTTAAGATTACAGAGAAAAACGGTAAGAGTGTAGTTAGAGCAAGAGATTTGCACCAGTTTTTAGAAAGCAAACAAGAGTTTGCTAATTGGATTAAAAACCGTATCGAGAAATACGGTTTAGTAGAAAATGAAGACTATGTAGTTTTTGACAATCTTATCAAAAACCCCCAAGGTGGTCGTCCCCAGATAGAATACGCCCTGACTATCGATGCTGCTAAGGAATTATCAATGGTTGAAGGTAATGATAAAGGGAAGCAAGCACGTAGGTATTTTATTGAATGTGAAAAGAAATTAAGAGAAAAAACACAATCGGCTTTTGTTATACCTGGATCGTTTAGCCAGGCATTGATGTTGGCGGCAAAACAACAGGAGCAAATAGAAGAACAACTGAAGCAGATATCGGTTATGAGTACGGAGATAGTCGAAATGAAGAAAAAGACGGATTATCTGGAGATTATATTGAATAGCAAGGAAACGGTTACCATTACACAGATTGCGCAGGATTACGGAATGACTGCTAAGTCTTTCAACCGGTTATTGGAAGAGTTGAAGATACAGAGAAAAGTAAACGGGCAATGGATCCTGTATTCGCCGTACATAACTCAAGGGTATGTGCATAGCAAATCGGTCCCCATTATGCACAAGGATGGGAGCAGAGATTCGGTTTTAAATACTGAATGGAGGCAGAAAGGCCGAATATTTCTGTATGAGAAGTTGAAAAAGGCCGGGGTGTTACCGCTTATTGAAAGGAATTGAATGAAAAAGATAAATAACATCTTAATACGGTCCCTATCAGATAGGGACCGGGATGCTTTGTTGTATCTGATGAATGAGGTAAAGCTACATCAAGCTTCAAAAGCCGTCATGCAGGCGGTACATGCGTTTCAACGTAATACGCAGGTGATCCGAAAGCAAGCGGAAAGAATACGCGATTTGGAATGCCAGAACCATATATTGAGAAGTAATTCTGAGCAGATTATCAAGTTTATAGGTAAAATAAAAGATGTGTTGTCAAATAACGGAAATGTTATATAAAAAGAATGCCCGAACATCACTGCCCAGGCATTCTGAAAAATTGAAAAATCACATAAAAAATATGTGTTTAACAAATATATAAGTTTATTTCGTGAAATGAGCTATTTTAGCTCATTTTTTATCATTTTTTCAACATTTTATTTCTCATTTCCTCTATACCTTCTACTGTATTCGGATATACCGTCCACCCCCTTCTTAATAAAGAAAGAAGAGAATCGCATTTTTCATTAACAATAGCGTTATTTACTTCTTTGTAAGTTGATTTTAGTGATCTGTATTCGTTATAAGAGATTCTTCTTACATCACTGAGGCAGACTTCATCGTCACCACCAAAACCGACGATGGTACCTTCATAGTAGTATTTTTTACGACCATAAGCACCAGAAACAGCAAATGAGCCAACTTCTTCCATATAACCCACCTGAGCCATTGAAACCCCACATTCATACTGTCTTGTTTGAGTATTAAATGATCGCCCGCATTCAGGAGCTTCACCGTATCTGTATCCTACTATTTTACTACCTATGATGTCCATGTCTTGTTTGTTTTATTATTACACTACAAAGATACGACTTTTTTCTTTGAATGCAAATTTGCATTCAAATATTTTTCGGGAAAAGTAGATATTTAACATTTTGATGGTAATTCAACGCCTCAAATCCCGCCTAAATTACCATCAGACTAAATCAACTATTTTTCCGAGCGCATTCGCTATATTTTCAAGCAAGTCAAGTCGGGGCGAAAATTTCCCCGCTTCGATCCGGTACACGGTACTTTGGGCTATACCACAACGCGCCGCGAGATCGCGTTGTGATAAGCCCGCTTGTTTTCTTAAATTTTCAATCCTTCGACCGATGCGTATTCGGTCGCTTAACTCGTAATTATCTTCCATTTTGTTCAATATTTTCTATTTATTAGTTGTTCTACGGCTTTTACATAAGGAGCTGCCTTTTGTCTCTCCATATAAGCCACATATTGTTTGGCAATATGTGCTTCCAGCCTATCGGCTTCTCGATCGGCCTCAGGAGATATTTTTCTCAATTCAGGTATATTGTATGTTGTCCCGTCAACGACATACGCAAAACCGTTTAACGTGGCTGTCCATCCGTTTACCTCAAATTCAAAATCACTGATTTTGCCCGTGTGGACAAGTTCTATTGCCTCTTCTAATGTCGGGACTGTTTCTTCTTCCTGCTTTTCAGGTTCGTTTTCAACAAATTCGAAAACTACGGCCGAATTAAACTTTGATTGTCTTCTACCCGAATAGCAAGCACTTGTGAAGTTGGAATAAAACTCGTCAAACTCAGCCTGAGAAGCGAAGTCCTTAGACCATGTTTTCGTAGAAGGGTCGTAAACGAATCCTTGGTTTTTCAGGCTTTCTTTTGCATTGAATGTGTTTTTAACTGCAATTGCTTTCATTTCCTTACGCCGCTTATAGGTTGCCGCCCTGTTCTAATTGTTTGTTTTTTGATTACACTACAAAGATACGACTTTTTTCTTTGAATGCAAATTCGCATTCAAATATTTTTCGGGAAAAGTAGATATTTAACATTGTTTATATGTTTCGCACAGGATATCTACACTATACAATTGTGTTATCAAAAATAGACGTATCTTTGCGAGGGTTATGAAAATGATAACAGTTATGGGAAAGCTTGATTTTGTGGCTGTAGATTTAAAGATGATAATATAAAATATTAAATTGTAAAGTAATGAATCAGGAAACAAAGAAAAAAAAAGAAGGTGGATGTCTTAAATTTGTAGTAATAGTAATTATGCTTTGGGGCATTGTATCTTTAATTGGAAATCATAATTCATATTCTGGATCGGATAATGAATCAGATAATAAAAATGTTAACGAAGATACAAGATATACTGGTAATTATAGTGATAAGATATTGGCGTACAATTATGCGAAGGATTTTGTTAAGAAAAAACTAAAATCCCCATCTTCAGCAGTATTCCCCGATTCTCAGCATAAAGTCGACAATACTGAATATGTAGGGAATGCTACATATGAGATAAATTCATATGTTGATAGCCAAAATAGTTTTGGGGCTATGATAAGAACAAATTTTTCATGTACTATTTATTTTGAAAATGGTAGTGTCTTTTGTAAAGATTTGATTTTGCATTGATAATTTGCTTTTTTCAAAACTTTGTTTCATCTTTGCAGTGCTACAATAACATATAGGCACTGCAAGCGAGCAGGTCAAGAGAAGATAGAAGGCATTGGCAGTTCTATTATAATCCGTTCATATATCTCTGATGTATGTTGTTGTAGCAAACTTGGATTATATAGAACTGCTTTTTTATTAATTCATCTAACGCTACAACAAGATGAAACAAACAATTTCAGCTGCGAGAACAACTTCTGTTCCCGCATCCGTCAAAGTCGGAACAATCTTTTCATGGGCAATGCTTTTTGCCTTAATTATGAACTTTAAGAAGCGTCTTCCAGAACCTTGGAAAGATGTAATCCCTGTTGAAAAAGTAGAGGATGTAAAAATGTGCATCCTGCTTATCCTATGTTTTTTCTTTGTATTTGCACTTGCTGGTGCATATGATGTAATAAATGGAGGAGAAGTATTATGAGTAAGTTATTGAAAAGCAGTATTTCTTCGGAAGTAAAGCTATATTTTGAGGAAATTTGTTCTTTACAGGTTTCCGGTAAAGAATTTCCGGTGTCATTGGATGATGTTTGGCCTTTAGCTTATGTTAGTAAACATAAGGCTGTAGAGGCGCTTAAAAATAATGGATTATTTGAACAAGATTCTGATTACAAGGTTTTCACCCGTTTGGGTGAAAACCCTAAAGGAGGAAGACCAACCAATGATTACTACTTGTCCGTGCCTTGTTTAGAATATTTCATTGCTCGTAAAAATAGAAAGATATTTGAAATATACCGTCAAGTCTTTCACCGTGCTATAAGCGCACAATCAATGTCAAAAGCCGATGCAATAGTCGATACAGTCCAGCACATTATGTCACTTCCTTTGGACAATGAGGCAAAGACGGAACTAATCCAGCGAATCAACAACGACGGGATCCGGGCTTTACCGGAAAGTAAGAACTTGCCACTTCCTCCGGCCGTCGGTGATGGGATGATAAGTGCAACCCGGTTACTTCGAAAGCATGGTGTTACCATAAATGTAGAGTATTTTAACGATGTGCTTTGCAGTATAGGGTATATGGAAAGAGTGAATGCCGGATGGCGGAGCTATTGCGTGTTGATAGATGAAGGTCTGAAGTATGGCCGGAACAAGCCGAATCCCTACTATCGTGGCCGCACGATGCCGGTATATAGTGAAGATACATTTGAGGAGTTACTTAATGTTGTTTTTAGTTGCATTGATTTTGAATAGGAGGAAATGTTATGGTAGAATATGATTATGAAGTTTTCAACAAGATGATAAACACCCGGTATAAAGTTGATGAAATATGTGATTCACTTGAGGAGTTGACATACAACTATGTCCGGTCTTTAGATGTGGATTATGTGGATCAGTTTAAAGACGATATAACGTTTATTGAGTTTTTATTGAAAGCGTTTAAGAGCTTGAAGAAGCAGACAGACGGAAATAACAAATAAAAAAAGTTAATTTGTTTTTCCAAAATTGCAAATGATTTTGATTATTTTATAGCCTCTTTTCGTAAGAGGCTATTTTTTTGTAAACTTATGATTTTTATGTGTTTTGTTTAAATTATTTTTTCATTTTCAGATTTCATTTGTAATCTTACTTTTGGATTGCAAATAAAGACTTAATTTGCTTATTTACAGATTGTTAATCTTTGTATGCTGTGTTGCATATATCAAATAAGTATCTGTATTTTGTGAAAAAATGCGGAGAATGGAAAGCTTATTGGGTATATTTAAACGCAAGGTTTCCTCTTTTAAAACAAGAAGTTCGAGAGGATCTTTTGACAGCATGGGAAACGGATTATCTTCTATTTCTTCATTCCGTTCTGCCTTATCATCTGTAAACACAGAACAAGCAATGCGTTTCACCGCCGTATATGCGGCAATCCGTCTTCGTTCTGAGACGGTAGCTTCCTTACCTAAAACCGTTTTTTCTATTGACGAAACCGGGCGGCATGATGCCCGTAAGCACAATATATACAAGCTGATAAAATACAAGCCCAACGGATGGATGAATGTGTTTACTTTTTGGGAATACACTAATTCCTGTTTGGAAGGTTGGGGGAATGCTTTTGTTATTATCCGTCGGGATATGAAAGGTGATCCGGTGGAATTGATACCGGTCCACCCCCGGTTAGTGAGTGTTGTGTTTAGAAATGCACGTAAATGGTATATTGTGGCCGGTAGCCTCTTTTTCGATGGCACCTATCCTGATGAAGATATGTTGCATTTTTTCGGGATGTCAGAAGATGGAATTACAGGCGTGAATCCCATTGTTTACAATGCCGCAGCTATTAGCAGTGGCATTTCCGCTCAGTCTTTCGGGAATGAATTTTTTGAACAGGGAGGAAATGTGAAGTCTGTTCTTGAAACAGATAAAGTGATGGGGGCTGATGTTGCAGCCGATTTTGCTAAGAAATTTAATCAGACAAAAAATTTCGGCACGCCTATTCTTGATCAAGGTGTAAAGTATAAACAGGTTGGTATCGCTCCGGAGGCCGCTCAGATGTTGCAAACACGCACATTCGCTTTGCAGGATATCGCCAGGATATTTAACCTCCCTCCTCATATGTTGGCTGATTTATCAAGAGCGACATTTTCAAACATAGAACATCAAGATATCCAATACGCTAAGTATTCTATTCGCCCATCCGTTAAGCGGTATGAACAGGAAATGGACAGAAAGCTGTTTTTTGAGGATGAATTAGGCAGGTACGAAACCAAGTTTAATCTGAACGGGTTGATGCGTGGAGATATGACAAGTCGGTCAAATTTTTATCACAATGCGGTCTTGGATGGCTGGTTATCCCGTAACGAGGTGCGCGAAATGGAAAATATGAACCGGATGGATGGACTTGATGATATGTTGTATCCAGGCAACGAAAACATTGTAGGAAAAGAAGTATTACCAAAGGAAAAAGTAAGCAAATGAATAGAAAAGAGGCCGAAAAAACAAGAACCGTGCAGTTCGTCTTTTCAGATGAAACCCGCGACACTTATGGAACAGTCCTGTCGGCAGACAAATGGGATTTGAAACGTTTCAATCGGATAGGAGTTGCATTTTACAATCATAACGGTCGAAGTAGTGATCCTGACCAAACGATCGGCACTGCCCGTGCTTGGATAGAAGGTAAAAAGCTGATGGGGGAAATTCGTTTTGAAGCGGAAGAACTGAATCCATTGGCGGACAAAGTTTTTAGAAAAGTGCTAGCCGGTACGCTTCGCGGTGTATCTGTGGGTTTCATGCCTTTGGAACGTGGAAAGTTCGGTGAAGGAGATGAAGGTTTAGGCGGTAAGAATGAAACCTATTATTACGGTCGTTGTGAATTACTTGAAATATCTGTTACTCCTCTTCCGTCGAATAAAAATGCCTTGGTGAGATCAGTAGGTACAGATCCTATAGGGGAGACAATAGAAAGGATGTCAGCAGATGGATATATCTGTACGATCGAAGATCAGGAACCGGATACTAATGCTGATAATGACCAAAAAGAACGTGAGGCTGACAAAGACCGGGCCTTGGCTCTTGATCTTATGTGCCGTACTGCAATAACTATGTCAAATTGTTAAACATCAATATATAAGCGATATGAGAAAGAAACATGAAGTAACGAGGGAATTGGAGCAGGAAAGAACCCGAATGAACGAGCTTTTGTCAGATAAAGACAAGAGAGATGAATTTCGTTCGTCAGCAGATAGGGTTTCCGAATTGGTAGAAGAATTAAACGCTATCAACTTGAATGAGGCAGCTGAACGGGCTGCTGCTACGGCACAGGCTGACCAGCAGAATATCCGTGATGTGGCCAAGGATTTCAGTTTTGCAAAATTTATCCGTGAAGCCTCCGGAGAAAATGGATCACAATTGACCGGCGTTGAAGCGGAAATGGCTCAGGAGGCAGAAAAGGAGGCAAAAAGATGTGGATATAAATTGACCGGTGTAGGTATTCCGTCCGCACTTTTAAACAGCCGAATGCATGTTGAAGGACGTGCCTTTGGTGGTCAGAACGTAACGACACCGGCTGACGGTGGATATACGGTTACATCTCAGATGATGTATCAGGAGGCTTTGAGAAACAGATTGATCTTGACACAAGCAGGAGCTACCTATATGGGAGGACTGGTTAATAATATCGATTTGATTCAGGGCGAAGCTATCACTATGGGATGGCTGGACGAAAATGAAGAAGGATCGGATACAAAGAAGCAATTTAGCAAAGTATCTGTTAATCCGATGCGCTGCTTTGTCAATGTGCCTATTTCCAAGCAATTAACTATTCAGTCGAACTTGGATATTGATCGGGTGATTATCAACGACATTATGGCTTCACATGCTGAATTACTCGAAACAGCAGCCCTTAATGGCACCGGAACAAAACAGCCGAAAGGCGTTTTGAATACGGACGGTATCGGTTCGGTGGCTATCGGTGATAATGGTGGTCCGATCACTTTTAAAAAGATTGTGGATCTGGAAACAGCTATCGCGATGAAGAATGCGGATGTGTCGTCAATGGCATATGTGACGAATGCGAAGGTAAGAGGAGAAGCAAAGACTACGCTAAAATCGGCGAATGTAGCTGGGTATATCTGGGAAGGAGGAGAAATGAACGGATACCGGGCATTGGCTTCTAATCTAATTCCGTCAGATTTGACCAAGGGCACGGCTACAAAGAAGTGCTCTGCGCTCATTTTCGGTGATTGGTCTAATCTCTGGATTATGGGTTGGGGAGGCTTGGATTTGATTGTCGATCCGTATACAATGAAAAAGTTCGGTGCATACGAAGTCACCCTGAATGCTTATCATAACATCTTTATCAAGCGCAAAGAAGCTTTCGCGGCAATCAAAGATATTACAATCGCTTAAGTTATGTGGGTAGTATTTAGAAAAGCAAAAGCGGGGCTTGCCTATTTCAAAGGGGACAAAGCCAATTTATCGGATGAGATGGCCAAGCAACTCATAGAGGAAGGATTTGTGCTCCCCGCTGATGCGGATCAGGTCAAAAGTGATTTGCCGCTTGATCTTCCAGGTCGGGCGGCCTTGATAAAAGAAGGCTTATTTACAAAGAGTCAGGTGTTGGATGCAAAAGAATCATTGACGGATGTTCCGGGTATCGGGAGCGTTACGGCAAAACAGATAATCGATACTCTAACGAAAGGAGAATAGTATGATTTTAGAAGAATGCCCGGTATCATTAGACGAATTGAAGAAGCATCTCAGAATGCCAGTAGACGGCTCCTTGGATGAAGAACTTACGACAGTTCTTTTAGCTTCTGCCGAATACATTGAAGGTTTTTGCGGAAGGAAGTTTTCAACGTTTGAAGGCGGATTTCCGAATACGTTGAAAGCCGCCATTCTTCTGAAAGCATCATCGCTATTCGAGAATCCGGCCGATGCTCTTGATGAACGTACAACTGCCTCACAAAGGCTCGCAAATCCAAGAATATGGAAAACAGTGACTACAGAATAGGCAATTTTAATGAAATGGTAATATTCCTGAGACCAGAGATCCGAATATCTGAGACGGGAGCTTCTGAAACGGTTTATGTCGTAGATGCTCAAAGGCTTTCGGAGGTAAAGGATCATGTGGAATCAGATGCTAATGCCTATCAAGCAGAAACCATCGAGAATGTCTGTACAGTCTTTACATACCTTGTGGTGGGTGCAGGTGTAGAATGGAAAGTTGAATATAATGGCGAACGGTACAATATTATTCGTGTGCGCACTATGAAGAGAGGTATAATCCGGTACGATATAATACGCGAAGATTTATGCAACGAGTAAACAAAGAATTGTTCAAAAGACTGGAAGAAATATTGCCTAACAAGACGGGCATATACCCAGTGATAGCCGACCAAGTCGTTCGCTTTCCGTATGTGGTTTATAATTGCTCCAGCTTTGTAGCAAGACGAACAAAAGATGGTGTGGATGATTATAGGATGGACTATGGTATTAGTGTCATTTCCGACAAATTCGATGAAGCGGATGCGATAGCTGACAGCATTATGGCCGGATTGGACGGATACAGAAGTAAAAACATTCAATCATGCATATTAGTGAGCGGATCTTCGGGTGTGGATGGTAATGGTTTTTTTCAGAATTTGGACTTTCAAATAGAATCTGATGGCTGACGGAATGAGCATACAAGCTGATGGCAAAGAAATTCTGGATATGCTTGACCGCCTATCCGGTCCCGAAATGAAGAAAGTTGAGTTGATGGCACTTCAAAGATCTGCCAATATCTTAAAAAAGAAAACGGACGAGAATTTTTTGAAGACCGGACTTAATATCCCTATGTATAAAAAAGAAACCATCACTAGGAAAAAGACCGGTAAACAAGTTACGAAGATCAGACGTGTAGCTACTGTGAGGGTTAAAGTGAAGGATCTTCTATCTCTTGTACATATCATGTCCAACTACTTGATTCCGTGGTTTGAATTTGGTACTAATGAGCGTCACACGCAAGGATATCAATATCGTACTGAAGAAAACAAGGTTAAACGTGGGGTTGGTCGTTGGGGATTTTTCTATCAGAGGAAAGGGAAAGGAAGGCGGACCGGAAGAATAAAGCCTCATTGGTTTTTCAAGTTGGCAAATGATCAGACTGAACAGCAAATATTTAGCAATATTAAAAATGAGTTATCAAAAGCTATTATAAAGATAGCAAATAAAAAAGGGAGGAAATAATATGGCAATAGTAAAAGGAAGCGATTTGATGTTATTCGAACGTAGTGGGGAATCACCCGATTTTACATACGTATCACTCGGTGCGGCTACTAACCATACGTTAACAGTTAGTCGCGAAGTGATAGAGACATCTAATAAGGACACCGGAATTTTCGGTGATAGCGAAGCCGGTAAAGTGAATTGGTCGACGACATCTGAGAATATGATGATTGAAGATGATTATGACAAACTGATGGATGCTATGTTGACAGGTAAAAAACTGATTGTCGCATTCAGCATTGCTAGTAATGCTGACAGCATAGGAGGCAAACCGGAAGGAGGATGGACTATTTCTGAAGGAGGATATGAAGGTGAAGTGTTGCTTACCCAATTAGATGCAAATGCTCCTGATGGAGATAAAGCTACTTACACAGCTACGTTCACCGGATGCGGACCACTTAAAAAGCGTGCAAAATGATCGAATTGAAAGAGAATACCTATAAATTAAAGTACACGCTACGCGGCTTGTTTCTGTACGAACAGATCGCGGGCGTGCCCTTTACGCCGGATAAGACAATGAATGTGTTCCTTTTGATCTTCTGTTTCTTAATTGCCAATAATGATGATTTCGACCTGTCATTTGAGGACTTCACGAATGTTCTTGACGATGAGCCGAAAAAAATACAAGAGCTTATGAAGTGGATGAATACTGAAACAGAACGCATGAACCTACTTTCGGGAGATGAACCGTCGGAAGGCGAAAAAAAAAAGGCTAACGATCCGGGAAATATATCAGATACTGACGGTTGATATTGGGATTTCTTCCGAGTACGTTCTAGATAGAATGCAAATGTATGAGATACAGCCACTTTTGGAGCGTTCATCTCATAAGCATAGGGAATCTTGGGAACAGACTCGCCTATTGATGTACGTCATCGCACAAGGAAATTCGACAAAGAAACTTGCACCATTGGATCTGCTGAAGTTTCCTTGGGACGAAGAAAATGAAGAAAATGAAGATAAACCGAAAGCCCCTACTGACGAAGAGATAAGTAGATTGAGGAATAAAATACAGGATTTTATAAAAAACAAAAACAATGCCAGCGGATTTAGTAACACGGATACTATTGAAGAACGACCAGTTTGATCGGAATATCAAGAAGAGCAAAGCGCAGATCAAATCGTTTGAGAAAACAGCAAAAGCAGTGTCTGTCGGTATGCGTTCGTTTGTCGGATCGTTTGCCGCCATGGCAGGCGTGTCGGTTGCGTTTACTGACGCAATAAAAACAAGTATGCAGTTTGAAAAATCCCTATCCTCACTCCGCTCCATCACCGGGCTTTCAGCAACGGATATGGAGTTCTTTAAGCAGAAAGCCATTGAACTGGGTTCTACCTCTACCCAGACAGCATCGCAGGTTGTGGAAGCCTTTCAGCTTATAGGTTCGCAACAGCCCGAACTGCTGAAGAACAAAGAAGCATTGAGCGAAGTTACAAAACAGGCCATCACTCTTGCCGAAGCAGCAGGCATGGACGTCCCTGAAGCTGCTAAAGCTCTGTCTGGATCTATAAACCAAATGGGAGAATCGGCAGATAAGGCCGCAGCTTCACAAGCCGGTTCGGCAGATATACAATATTTGTCAAAAGCCATCGAGAAATCCGGTGGAGCTGCCAGTAGTGTAGGTGTTAAGTACAATGAATTGGTAGCTGCCATTGAAGCTATCGCCCCGAAGATTTCGGAAGCCAGTGAAGCGGGTACGAATCTACGAAACATCTTTCTTACGCTTGAAGCAAGTACGGATAAGAATCTTAAACCTTCCGTAGTGGGGCTTACCGCTGCGCTCGATAACCTTGCTAAAAAGAATTTGGACGCAACCGGAATGACCAAGATGTTCGGCAAAGAGAGTGTGACGGCGGCGCTTGCCATTGTAAACGCAAAAGACCAATATAAAGAGTATGTAAAAGCTATTACTGGCACCAATACCGCTATTGAACAGCAGAAGATAAATAACGATAACCTTGCTGGCTCTATAAACGGTCTGTCGTCGGCTTGGGAGGGGTTTATTTTGACGTTGAACAAATCGAACGGTATACTAAAAGAGACATTTGACAATCTGTCTAAAATGGTGATGCAAGCCACAGAGTTACTAAAGTCTGATCAACAAAAGCAAAACGAAATAATATCTGAAGGGGTAACATATAGAAAAAAACAGTTAGAAAAAGAAATTGAAGGATGGATGGTCCTTGGAGATAGAAGATCTGCTATCAATGAAACGATGCGTCAATTCAACAAAAGGAATGATGATCCAATTGTTTCGGAAAAAGAATTTCGATCTGCAATGGATAGATTGGGGCAGTTAAAAAAGGCGCTTGCCGAAATAAATGACAAGCAAAAGACAAAAAATGCAGGAGATTTATTAGTTAAACATTTGACCGGATTACCCAATCTGGGTACGTCGTATGCAGATATAAATTTAAAGAAGAAGCTTGAAAAAGAAATAGAAGCTCAGCAAGAAATAGTATATAAACTTGAAGCTAAGAATGTTCTATATAAAGAATCGGTGAAGTACCTGAATGAGCAGTTGGTTTTATTGGATAAGGCAAAAGAGGAGGAAAAGGATATAAAAGTTGGCGGTTCTTCCGGTAATGTAGAGATACCCATACAGTTGGGTTCGGAAAAAGACCTGTCGAATAAAATATTAAAGTTGAAGGAACGTATATCCAACGAGGTGAATCCGGAGATACGCTTCGACTTGTTGCGTGAACAGGACAAATTGCAGAAGCAACTGGATAAGATCAGGAAGGAAAACAAACTGGTGATCGACCTTGTGCTTAATGCAAAGCCTATGGAGGCTCCTGGTTTGTCGGCCGGTGATACTGAAGGTAAAAATCCGATCGGAGATGTTGCTATTCTCAACGACGAAATGCAGCAAAAGAAGATCAAAAACATAAATGAAGAGGCAGAGGCATATTACAAGTATCGAAGTGAATTACAAGAAACCTCTGTTGCCATTTCTTCGATAGGATCAGCCTTTCAGTCCCTTGGTGGCTTGATGGGAGAATCCGCATCTGATTGGATGAACTGGGCGGGGAATATGACGAATGCAATCAGTTCGGTGTTGCCTGTCATGCGGCAATTGGTGGACGGAAACTCAGCCGTAGCCATATCTGGTTCAGCCGCAAGTGCTGCGTCTACTCCTTTTATCGGATGGATACAGGCAGTGTCGGCGGTTGCAACTATGGTTGGGTTAATGGCCAACCTGCCAAAGTTTGAACAGGGCGGTATTGTTCCGGGTGGCATGTACACCGGTGACAAGGTCCTTGCACGTGTTAATAGTGGCGAAATGATCCTTAACAAGTCGCAGCAAAATAACCTGTACAACGCAATCAACAGAGGGAACAGGGGAGAGACAATACATATCACTGGCAAACTCGTTGGCAGCGGAAGCAATCTTGTTGCCGTAGTAGATAACTATGCACGTAAACAGGGGAGGATGAGATAATGAACGTGAAATACTATTACGAGTTTAAGGGATTCGATAATATTCTTAACCGTGTCGAGATTTTAACTAAAGATACGGTGAAAGTAGAAGAGATCAAAGCTACAGATGTTCCTTTCGTGCTTCAATATGGGGATGTAAAGAAACTGACTCCTTTACAAGGGAGTGGGGCTACACTTAGCCTAATCAGTACGACTATATTTCAGTTTGAGAACCTACATACTGACAATATGCAGGATTATCTGGTTAAGTTTTATAGAGGCGGCTCGCTCTATTGGATGGGTTGGCTGGATCCGGAACTATATGAAGAAAACTTAGCGTTGTATCCACCCTATACAGTCGAATTTACGGCAGCAGATTTCAATATTTTGGAACGCTTGAAGTTTACCAGTGATACAGAGGCAAGATACACAGATGTACAGCCTATGATCACGCAACTGAAAAGATGTTTTAATAAACTGGCAATACCATTCAGCAAGCTGTATATCGGATGTACTACCACGGCAGGAGGAATCACTCTTTTGCCTTCGGAAAGCCTGCTACATAAACTATATCTCCAGTCGGCTAATTTCTACGACGAAGAAGATATGCCAATGTCGTGCAAGGAAGTAATAGAAAGCATACTGAAACCGTTCGGGCTTATGATGGTTCAGCGTGATGCGTCGGTATACATATATGACTATAATACGGTAGCACATGGGTTACACATGAAAGCATATAACTTCGATACACTGTCATACATTGCAGATGAAAATGTACCATTTGCTTTGGGTGATATGTCAGATATCGGTTTTATGTCGGCAAATGCCCCTTACGGGTTTGAAGAAATGATAAACAACGTAAGTATAACAAGTTCGATTTATGCCCTGAATGATTACCTGGAATATAATATAACAGAGGACGGTTTGCGTGATCTGGAAACTACAACGGAGAACAGCAAATTTACATTAAAGGTGTATAATGATTGCCAGCCTTGGGAAAAAGGTAAATTCCTTTTGTATGAAGAAAAAGGAGAGAACAGTACATTGATGGGAGCAGAGATTAACTATACTGGGGATAGTAGTGCGAAAAACAATTGGATGTTTAAAAATAAGGATGGATTTATCATTAGCACAGATGGAGATAATTTTTTGCGTCTGAAAGTGGATGCATATGTAAATACCCGTGAAAACCCATTTGATTCGGAAGTTACCGAAAAAGATGAAAGGACACGTGCTATAGAGCTATATTGTGATTTGGTTCTAAAAGATGAGCACGGAACACCGCTGATGTATTACGGTAACACCTATTATAAAGGAGTAGGATGGATATCGGCAACAAGTGGAAATATTGTTAAAAACAGCTTTGTTATAGGGTTTACCGATTTTAATAGAGCATCTGGACAACCATATTCGAATACAAGGTCTGCGAATAAGTGGCTGACAAATACGGATCTCATAAAACTATCGCAAGGAACCGTTGGTTTTTTAACCGGTCATACAGGAGAAGGGGCACAGATAAGGCTTCCTGAAGCAAGCGGATATATAGAATTATACATAAATTATGCAATTATTTCAGACAACAGCTTAAACGATGGTATAGAAATATATCCAGCGGATAAGGTAAAAAGTTTTCTTATAAATAACGTGGAGGCCAGTTTGGAAAGCATGGCAGGAAATCCGTTGAATACGGATGATTACGGATTTGAATCATATATAAACAAACAAGTTAAGGCAGATTATGGCGATGTTTCGTTGAAGTGTATATCTGCCAATGAGGATAAACGACCTATAGGGAAAGGTAACATCCTGTATAAGAAAAACGACATGTATGGTTTACAACTATCTTTCACCCGTTCCGGCCAGACAAATATATTGGAGCGGCTGTTACTATGCACCATCCATAGCAACTATACCCGAAAGAATAGACTTTTTACTGTGGATTTGAAAACAACTGAAAATCCCGCTATGCGGTATTCGACTTTTAAGAACAGGTGGATCGGTGAGAGGTTTATAACATCTGGGTGTAGGATCGATTTTAACAGTGCGATAACAAATCTTACTGTTACTAATTTTTCTGAGGACACAGACAAACTAAGTGATATCCCTTATGAGTAAGCAGGTTATAAATAAAAGCATAAATAAAAATGCACTGCCTCGTACTGGACGTGTGTTAGATGCAATTGGAGGTAATATAAACTCAATGTCCGGAGGTTCAAGTATCGGCGGATCTTCGTTTTCCGGTTATTGGGACCTCATTACTACCAATGCGGCCGGAGAAGCTCTTGAAGAAGGCAAGGAGTATATTCGAACAAAATATTCGGCCGTTTCTGAAAAGGATGTTGTAGCCTATGGCACGCAGGATGAATTTCCCGATATGGCATTTCCCATTGCGACTTATACGACTCCTGGAGCAGTACAGATCGAACAGGGAGGTGGCTTGATCATCGGAGAAGATGGTATTATATCTGTTGATCCTAATTTCGCCGGCGGTGGCTTGGACGAAAAGCAACTCAAAGAATATCTGGACAGGTATCATTATCTGACCCCATCCAGCCTGTTGTATGGCTACCTATCAAACAGCATAAGCCCTATTATCACGGCATCAGATAGCGTTAATTCGGCGTTCAAAAAGCTCGAAACGCAAATTATTAATTTGAATAAGGATTACGTTACGCTGACTACGAATCAAACGATAATAGGACAAAAAACATTTGAAAAGACGGTGTTATCCAAAGCGGATGTTGTGGCATACGCCGTAAGCGATATTGGCGATCTTATAGCTATAGCAACTCCTGATATGTACGGTTTGGTCAAATATGACAGTTCTGTATTTTCAATCAATTCCATCGGGCAGCTTACATTAGCAGACGGAGCCGGCGGAGGATTGACAAACGTCATACCATCCGGTACCGGAAATGCCGTAACGGAGTTGTCCTATGATAAGGCAACCAAGATTCTTACCTGGAAAAAAGGAAGTACATTCGCTTTGCTAACAGACATTCCCACGGCGATTAAAAATCCATACAGTCTATCATGGTCCGGGTATAGTTCAGGATCTTATGATGGCAGTTCATCTCGGAATATATCGATACCTAATAATACCAATCAACTTTCCAATGGAGCCGGATTCTTGAAAGATGGAAATGGTAATTTCACGGTTTTATCAGGTTCTGGAAGCAGTTCTAAGTATTTGGCCGGAAATGGTAGCTTTTATTCGGTAGGCTTCGGTGAGTTGGTTAATATCCCTGCATGGATATCAGGTTGGGATACGAATAGGTTTAATTTGAATAGTAACGGTGGAGCCGTGTTTAAGAGTGCCGGAACAATGACATCCTTATCACATACGGACTCAACAATCAATTATCTCGGAGTTGAGATTTATAATAATCAGGTAAGAGGTATCAATACCCAAAACGCATATGCCGAAACGAAATATGTCGGGAACTTGTATCTGAATTATGTTGATGCATCTAATAATGTTAAAGTAGACAATCATGGAGCATTGGCCGCAACAGGTGACATTGTTGCATATTCTGCGACAGGTAATGTATCAGATCTTGCAGTAGTGGCTACAACATCTATTTACGGGCTAATAAAATATGATGGTAATACTCTTAGGGTAAACTCATCAGGACAACTATATGTCGCGTCTGGTGGGGGGGGTGGATCTACATCGGTGTCGTGGTCTGATATTACGGGAAAACCGTCATGGATCGGTAGCAATAAGCCGTCGTACACATGGAGCGAAATTAGCGGTAAACCGTCATGGATCGGTAGCAGTAAACCGTCATATAGTTGGAGCGAAATTGGGAGTAAGCCATCCGGTCTTGTGACATCCGTGAGCATTAATGGTAGTGGCAATGTGATTGCGAGTGCATCATTTAGCGGAGGATCGTTGACCTTAACCAGGGGGACCGTTTCAGGAGGAGGAGGAAGCAGTTGGGACACGAATCGTTTTAATTTGAATAGTAGTGGTGGAGCGGTTTTCAAAAGCACAGGATCTATGTTTACGCCTACACATTCGGATTCGGCTGCATCAGCTACTGGAGTTGAGATTTACAATAACCAGGTAAGAGGTGTTCACAGTGGTTCGTCAAGTAACAACTACGTGAATAACTTGTACTTAAACTATGTGAATGGTAGCAAGATGGGGGTCAGAATAGACGGATCCGGTAACCTAACATCCTATGGAAATGGTACATGGTCTGACATGAGACTAAAGGATTACATCAGCGATGTTGTAGATGTGCTGCCTTCAATTTTAAAGGTCGGCGTATTTCGTTACAAGATGAAAAATTGGGATGAATCCCCGATATTGATTGGTGTCTCAGCACAGGCTGTATTGCCACTATTTCCGGAGGTTGTCAATATGGATGAAGAAGGTTTCTATAGCGTGGATTATTCGAAGCTTAGTGTCCTTTCTTTCGTCGGTATCCGGGAGTTGTACAACAAGCATATGTCACTTGAGAACCTTGTTAAGAGTCGGTCAAATTGGGAGTTGACGAAGGACCAGCAAATAAAGCATCTGCAAGATAGTGTAATACGATTGCAAAATGAAAAGAGAAACTGAAAGGAGGATATGCCGCATGATATTGCCAAATAAAGATCTGACACTTTTTCAAACTGCACTGAAGGTTGGAGCAGTGTATACGAGTGGCGGGAAAGGATATGTTATCCGTGATCTTTTCCGGCTTGTGACCGCGGCCAAATCCGGAGGTGAAAACGGTTATGCTTTTCGGGTAGCAGAAAATGGCTATACAGATGGTACACGCGGCTTTATGATTGACGGGGCATTGCCTTATTGGAATATCTGGAGTCCTGATAGTCCTGGGCGCTTCTTTATTGATATTGATCAGCGCATCAAACTTAGAATGAAATTCGATGCCGGCAATTCGGTCAATCCTTATTATCATGCTGCACTTGGCTATTTTGCCGGTCACGATACCAATGCGGAAGCTCCTTTTGTTAATTGTACGAATGCAGTCAATGGAGTGATTGACTATTATCCGTCTTTTTCTCTGAGATTGGTATTTCTTGTTACTTGTTCGGGTATAAACTGGAAATCAGTGCAGGGATATATTGATCATATATATATTAAGGTAATCGGGACATTCGCATTGGGTGGATCGGAAAATGAAATAGCACTGATTGAAAGTCCATCATACGTGAATACGGATGGGACAACAAGATCCTATAACCAGCAATACGAATTAAAAAATCTCGGCAGCACGTATCAATATCTCCGTTTTGAGATGTATGTCGGATATACTGATACCGGAGGAGAAAAAATGCTTTTTAAAGTCCCCTATATAGAATCACAGACAGTGAGGTTGAATCAACGAAAAGAAGGGCTTAGTCCTGGTAATTTCCTATGGTTCTACATATACAATCCCAATTCTTCATCCGGGGGATATGAAAATGTAGCGATACCGGATTATGAAACGAAAATTCCAGTATCAAACAAAGAAATAGAGTTTCAGCCCAATTCAGGGACTCCGTATGATGGTCGATATGTTTTGAAATTCAGTGCAAAGATAGTTGGTGACTATTATACGGAAATACCGGGATATGGTACCGTTGATATACATGGTTACTATGATGTCCTTGCAAAGGGCTTTATATATAAAAACTCAGGTGGAGAGGTTAATGTAGACTATGAGTCTCTTGGACAAATTTACCTGGATACAAATTCAGAATATAACAATTTTCAGTTGCAGATTCCAACGGAATGGGCAAGCAATAAATTAGATTCTGGAACATTACATTTTTTCATTAGAATTAAGTCTCAACCATAAAATAAAGTAATATGAAACAGATTAGCAACAAAAGAACAATTGCAGACGTGATCTATGACGGTGAACAGATCACTTTGAAAGGACAAGTAGAAATAGACTCTAACACAGGTCAAGTCAAGTCGGTAAACGGTGATGTCCGATTAAAAGACGGTGTAACGTACATCGGTAATTTTTCAATGCTCGGCATCAATATCAACGACATCTCATATGTCAAGTACCGGACCGATACATCGGAACTGGTCGATGAAATGGTACAAGCCATCAACAATAAAACAATTGAGGAGGCTTGACCATGAAAACTATCGAAGCAGTTGAACTATTTACGGTGCTGAAAGACTTGAAACTTTCAGGCATGGATACTTCTGATCGCTTAAAAGTGATCAGAAATCTCCGTGCTCTGCGGGAAGTGGCCGATAAGTACAGTGCGGATATGGACCTTGCAAAAGAACGTCTCAAACCGGACGATTACGACAGTCTGGTAATGAAGATGCTCGAAAGCAATGAGGCTGTAGCAGCCGGTGGTAGCCGTACAGTATCGGATTTGGAGGTTGCGTCATTTAACAAGCAAAATGAACAGTTTAACCGGGATTTGAAAGCAGTTCAAACAGGCACCTACAATAAGGATGAAGGATGCTTTGAAGGCGGTATGAATAGTGAACCGGTAGATGTGAAAATCGAATCTCTCACGGAGCTTGCATTTGACAAGCTCGTTGATGCCAATAAGGATGTGCCGGCAGGCGCATTAGCAGTATTGTTCGATAAAATGGTGAAGTAATGGAATTACAAGATTTGACATTTAATAAAGAAGGTGACCTGTATGTTTGCGAGTTCGAGGCAACAGGACCGTTTAATATTAAGATTACCCGTACAAATGTATCGGGAGCTTATGGAGCATTGAGCGTACAGCAGTCGTTGACGGGCGAGGATTATGTCCCCATTCCGCTGCCTCCGGCATGGCCTCTTATGGCCAAGCTGGATTTTGAGATACCGAACGTACCTGCCGGCATGCATATCCGGATTGAGAGCGGAGCAGAAGTGACAACCGCTAAAATAGCATATCAATCATGATCGGGCTAAACAAAATATGGCTTAATCAGGTACAGTTAAATAGGCTGTACCTGAATGCTCCTTTTCCTGTATACAGGAAGATGACTGGTGGCGGCAGTTCCGGCGACGGCTTCCCGGTGCTTCCTGGTGACGTTACGCGCTGGCATTTCGGCGGCCTGACGAACGAGATGATGGCGGCTATGGACGATCCGAGGATTGAGGATGCGGACCATAAAGGTCGGTTCTTATCCTTCAAGAATTTCGCTTGGGGAGGAATGAGCGGAGTAGGTGGATATAGCGATAATTTTTCTTCAGATTCTTGGAAAAAACCGTCAGATAGATCAGATATAACTTGGACAAGTTCTTCTTTTAATATCACTCGTGTTATGAATACGGGGGTGCAGATATATTATTTTTCTGCATGGGAAGAATCAGAATCTGTTATCCCAGAAAAGCGGATAATTGTAAAAGGGTTAGAAGATGGGCAAGTGCTGCGATATATGAATGTTGGCAACAGAATAATTGAAATATCACAAGATGGAATATACACTATACCGAGTTTTACTTTTAAAGGGGCAAATTCCTATCATGGATATTCATTGGCGAAAAAACAAGAATCTTGCAACGTCACTGTTGAACAACTACCTCTCTACCCAGGCGCACTTGTCTTTGACGGAGTAGACGATTACGGTACCTGTGATAACTTCCCTATTCTGAATAAGGAAAAGGGATATACGGTTGTGGCGTTAAGGAGTTATCTTGCTGAAAGTATTGGCTATTTAGTTTATAATGGAACTAATGCGAAACAATCAGCATTTGCATTTGAGAGATCAGATTCGTTGGATACATGGAGTTGGGGCAAAAACTCTTCCATAAGAAATTTACTTCCCAAATTGATGTCATATCAGACTTCTAATAGCTATAACAATAATATTATATCTACTGGTACCGCTATAGAAGGTGATAAGCTTATAAGAATTGCTTCTGTTGGTGGTTATAGTAATGTCGCTATTTGGGAACTTGTATTTCTCGACCACGACGCCACCGAAGAAGAACTGACCAAGATCAAAGACTACTTCGTCAAAACCTATCCCTGGCTTTTCCCCGACCAGGCATGGACAGTCACCGGCAAAACCAACGAGGACGAAGATCGTGCTACTATTGCCAACATTACGGGCAATGGTAATGATCTTGTACTGTCTAATTTTGGGTTTGCAGAAGGGAGCGGGTACAATGAAGAAGGTGAATATGCTGGCTATCTGGTTACTGATGGGGTGGATGATAAGATAGTTAGTTCTACTTTCAAATTAGGAAAAGACTTCACAGTTGTTGGCGAATGGGAGTTTCTTCAAGATATTAATAATAACTCTGGATTAAGAAAAACAAGTAGTTTTATTATTAGAAATAATGCATCAGGTCTTTCTTTGTTTATTAATCGTACATCACAAGCTACTACTGTATTTAATGTTAAATCTTTAAAAGCATTTTGTTCCAATGGTTTGTTGGTAAAAAATGATTGGACAGAACAAATTGATACTGTATCTCAAATTACTACAAGTAGTAATTCTAAATTATCAATCGCTTGTCGTGATGATGGTGTTACAGAATATGATAAATTCGCTTTCAAAAATTTAGCAATTTACCCTATGGTTCTCTCCAAAGACGACTGTATCAAAGCCTACAACTACCTCCAAACCCTAAAAGCAAAGTAACATTAAAAATTTAATAATAATCGAATTATGACAGCCGAGAAGTTTAAATCTATTTGCGAAGAGAAAGGAATAATTTGGAATGATCTTGTCCGTATTAGGATTATCAGACCAAAGAAATTTTTCGGATTCTTTAGGCAATTAACAGGTATAACAATCGAAGGTGCGTTCAATGGCAGTTCTGCTTGTGTTGAAATAATGGCTGACGATGATAAAGGTGTTCCAATAATGCACTATATTGATTACGAAGATATTATAGGGGTTGAATTAATTAAAAATTAATTGGATATGAAATACGCAATTGTAGACATCGTGTGGTGCAAGTCCCACGGAATAGAAGTCCTACCGGAAATGAGGACAAGTGTAGATCAGAGCAAGGTGATCTTGCATGAAGAGTTTCTATCTCCCTTTAGTGAAGAGGAATTTCCGAAATATGAATCTACGGACCCAGAGTTTATAGATCTGCTGGCAAGCGAAGAATGGGCTTTGCCGGAAGGTGTAGAGATTAACAGGGAATTTAGCCGGTTACTGGCTCTTGACCAAATGGACAAGGAGGCTACCGAAAAGATCAATACATACGGCTTAACGGCATCTGAAGCATTACGAGTTAAGAACCGGCATCCGATATGGAAGGTTGGAATTGATGTTAACAAGGGAGATCGATATCAGGAAGGTGACAAACTATTTGAATGCGACCTGGCTCACCGAACACAAGAAGACTGGCGTCCGGGACAAGGGGCACATTCGCTGTGGCACGAAGTGACGGAAGAACATACCGGTACTATTGACGATCCGATACCCTATAACGAAGGTCACGACCCCTTATTTGCTGGTATGATCCTCGAAAGCGGTAAGTATTACAAGCAGGATAATGTAACCTATAAGTGTACACGGGATAGCGGAATAGCCTTGGTGCAGGACTTATCCGCATTGGTTGGTCACTACGTAGAAGTCGCCCGGTAGATAAGTTTATTCCGCCTTTTGTGCCGGGCGGCATCTAAATTCGACACGTACTTTAATGACAAGTTATTATGATTTGGTTAATAGTTATTTCTATGTTGATTATTGCGGCCTATACGACCGCTGTATGCATTAAGCAGAAAGGTATACCTTATTCAATCAGTGCTACTTTCTATGCAATTGAACATAAAGGATGGTTTCGTTTTACAATGTGGGCTTCTCCTATGGTGTTAATGCCAGCGATATTAGAAGTCAGTAAACCGGGTACGGAGTTTCTAGCTTACCTGGCGTTGGCCGGGATGATCGTTGTCGGGTGTTTTCCAGATTACAAAGCGGATAAATTCCAACACCGGGGACATATAGCCGGTGCAATGATGGCAATATTATTCTCTCAGATTTGGGTGTCACTTAACTTATGGCCTATGTTATTTGTATGGCTTACCTATATTGGATATGCTGTATTAAATATTGCCAAAGAAAAAGAAGGCACATTCTGGTATAAGCTCTATCAAAGTAAGCCGATGTTTTGGATTGAGATTTCTTCATTGGTGGCTGCTTATCTCTGTGTATTAATTTGCATATAAAGATATGGAAGAAGAATTATTGACAACGCTTAGCCGCCTATTGAATGTGATTGGCGGCTTTGTGACCACCGTACTGATCCCCGTTGCCGGCTACTGGGGCTACCGGGAATATAACAAGCGCAAAGCGGGCGCAGAGGCTAAAAAGGCGGAAGCGGACAATATCACGCAATATGCCGCCGAATGGAAAGAGCTATACGAAAAGAAAGAGCAACGTGTCGGCGAACTGGATACCAAGATCGATGCCCTTTATGACAAAATAGACGAATACCGTAAACGAGTCCGGGAACTGACCGAGAAGAACACAGAGCTTGTGATAAAGAACAGTGCGTTGGAGTTCCGCAAGTGCAACAAGCACGGGTGTTCGGATCGTGAGCCGCCCAGCGATTTTTAGATTTAGATTAATGAACAATTAAAAATAATGGATGAATTTATTATGACAGCAAGAGGACTTAGAAATAACAATCCCGGAAATATCCGGATCAATGATGATTTGTTTCAGGGCGAAATCCGTCCAAGCAAGGACAAGTCTTTTAAGCAATTTACAACAATGGCTTACGGATATCGGGCGATGTTTAAAATATTGTCTAACTATTACAAAAATTACAAGTTGGACACTATTCGCAAAATAATAAGCCGGTGGGCACCACCGAAAGAAAACCATACAGAAGCTTATGTAAAGGCCGTATCAGATTATGCCGGAATCCCGGCCGACGATCCAATAAACATCAACGATCGTGAGCAGATGATCCGTATTGTGGCCGGGATGAGCAAGGTTGAGAATGGGGTAGAGGCCAATATGCCGGATGTTATAACAGGATGGCTTTTATTATGAAACCTTGGCATGTAATACTGATTTTGATTCTTTGCCTTCTTTGCTTCCTGGCCGGTCGGCACACGAGTAGGATAGGGGATGAACTTGTTGGAAAAACCGACACGTCGACTCTGCGTGACACGATTCGAGATAGCATTCCTTATCCTGTCTATGAAACGGTGATACAGACGGTCCCGGAGATGTTCCCTATCTACATCACACTTGAGGGAGATACAGTGAGAGAGCCGATTTTTGTGCCTGTCCCGATCACACAGAAAGAATACTTGACGGATGATTATCGCGCTTGGGTGTCAGGATATAATCCTTCGCTGGATAGTATTGATATATTCCGAAAGACAATGTATATAACAAAACAGCAGTCACCCCGTCGCTGGGGGATTGGTATTACAGCCGGTTATGGGATTGGTCGGTATGGTTTATCACCTTATATAGGGGTGGGAGGATTTTATAGAATTTGGTAGAAAACATTTGTTCATTTATCTATATCGTCTGTGAAGATAGTATGGATATCGGGAGGAAAAGAAAGCCTCCCAAACCTAAAAATTAAAACGGACCTGGTAGTTGTTTTAATGCGTTGCACGGCTGGGAGGCTCTAAGCTCTTTTGGCCGTGCTTTTTTGCCCGGCAGTAATATTGAAACAAACAACTAAACAGAATGTTTATGAAGCGGGTAGAAATGTATTATAAAAAAGTGGTGGTGACCGTTTGTCAGGCAATAGGTACCGATCCTGTAATGTTACTTTCGAGCAACAAAGAAATAAATGTAGATGCCAGAGGGATAGTTATTGCTATTTTGACGGAACATAAATATAGTGACGGAACGATAGCTATACTAACCGGCATGACTCGTCAGGCAGTTAATCGGATAAAGAACATTTACCCGGATAGGATAAAAAGGAGTTATTATCTGCGTAGTTTATTTGAAAGTGTGAGGGAAGAATTGGTTGAATATGAATGATTAATTACGAGAGCAATAAACTAGCAATGACTTAGCAAACAACTATTTATTAAGCAAAGCACTTATAGTGATTTTTGTGGTGTCCGGGTTACTCGGACATAACCATAAAAATCATATATATGGAAGCGGAAAGAATAATCAAAGAAAAGGAAATTGTCCATGACAGTGAGCACAAAGATTATGCATCTAAGGGTGTTGGTAATGCTGGATTGACATTAGGTATCATTGGGACAGCGTTGGGTGCATGGGCTGTATCTCGTAATCGCGGTGGTTTGTTCGGTGGTGGCTGTGGAGCCGGTATGCCGGAAAATGTAAACATCAATACAACTACAGGAGGTAGTGGTGGTTCCGGCGTAGGTGCTCCTACTGCATTTATGGCCTGGGAAAAGGGTTGCGAGGAAGCTCTTGCCTTGACGAATGCCATGTGGGGATTGAAGGTCTCCGGAATGCAAGCAGATTACGACCATCGTAATACGGATGTCGCTGAAAAATTTCAGATTTACCAGTCTCAGGTAAACGGCGATTTTGGGTTGTACAAATCTATGCGCGACCTGAACGATTATCAGACCGAAAAATTGAATAACGCATCTTTTGGTCTGTATAAGAGTCAGCGTGACGGTTTTGATGTCCTAAGTGCCCGTATCGGTCATTTAGAAAAAGAAGTAGCAGTAGGAGCGGCTATCCGTCCGTACCAGGACAAGTTGATCCAATGCGAAATTGATCGTGCTTTCACGGCATCGGTAAATTACACTAATCGTCTCGACTGCCGTAACATTAAAGGCGAATTGGTTCTCCCTAATACGCCCGTCGTTTCCGGTTACGGAAGTTATCGTAGCTGCTGTAGTTTTCCCCAGACAAGTGCTCCGGCAGAAACCGCTTGAAAATACAAAATCTGCAAAGGTTAAAGTAAGGCGTAAAAAGCAAAGTTAGTGGTAGCCCTTCGGGGCTTACCACTTTCCTATTATCAACCACTAACAAAGTATATTATGGCATTAAATAACGTGTTTATAGGATCAGATCCATTACTCGGATCATCCCCAGGAAATATAAATTCGGATATAGAATCTTACGAGCGTCAATTGCAAGAAACATTGAATCAAATAAAAGATCAAAAACAGAGAGTTATAAATCATCATATCCAAGAAAATAGAAGTCAATCTCCGTTATGGGATGAGATGGATAATATCGTTAATGATATGACGGATATGGAAATTGATGTATTAAATAATGATCCCGAATATCAAAAAGCTCAAAATATATTAATGGGCATACTTAACAGGGAGTATATGAGGATAATGAGGCCTATTGTGGAAGGGGTTAAAGACGGAAAAGAAACATTGGAAAATCTAATGTCAATTACTAAAAGAGTGAAGAAATCTGCTTCAGAAGAGGCAAACAAAAATATTGCACTATTCAATGAATATACTTCTAAATATGCAGATATGCCTTATGCGGAATTTCTGAAGTTGAAAAATAGTGGAAATAAGAAAAAGTCTAATTGAATGCCTTATGGAATTGAAACAACAAGCATTAGAGCTAAAAAGTAGATTTATAAACTCTGTAGAAATATGGGCGGAAGATAGGATCAATACTTTCGTTTCGGGGAATACGGCATTTAAGCCTTTGGCAAAATATTTGAAAAGAGGTGTTCATAATATTCTTATTATTAAGGATAAAGAGATAACAGAAAAGATAGAAGGTCTTATGCTTTTTGTCGCAGATGAGAAAGGCAATTATGATAAAGGGGAGCTTTTTGACGACATGATGAATATCTTTAAAACGATGAAGCCTTACAAGTTTGAACAAGGGTTTTTTAAAGGAACGATAGGCGAGGGATCTATTTTGTTAGAGCTGCCGGATAACGGATTTATGAACTTTATAATAGGTGATACTAACGCTATTCGTATAACGGAGGCTGACTTTTTGGAATTGAAATCAATATTTACAGACTAAATACAAAGAATTATGAATTACAAGGAGTTAATAAAGGATTACCATTCAAAAGGTTTTGGTACCGAAAAGAAAATGTGGGAGTCTATCTATGTGTTAGAGGACGCAATGATGTGTTTGAAAGAAAAGAATCCAGATGTATATGACGAAGCTATGCGAGATTTACATGAAGTGTTTTGTGGCCCTCATTATAATGAGTGTTTTGCTCGCGAAGATGTTGCGGGGATGCACCATAAAAATACGAGGGGAGAAACGATCAAAGGTGAACATTGGAGCATGGATCAGGTGACTACTGCCATAAAAGGGATGAGTATACCAGGAAATACCAACATATGGGATGTATATGTCGCTCTCAATGCCAATTGGCATGATAAAAACGTAAAATTTGCAGACTGGTTTAACGCGGATGCTGACAAGAAAATCATTGAGGATGCAATCAGTTTTTATTTTATGGACGCGGACGCACCGGATGGAAAAGTTTGGTTGTACATGGATGCAATGGATGAGAAGTAAAGTAATCCTATTTAGTCCCTATTTAAAAAAAACGGGGACTAAATAAGGTTTACTATGTTGGTTTTATTTGTAGTTAACTATATAATATTGCAATATAATACGTTGATAATAAGTTTAAATGCAGTTATTTGTTGTTGTGTGTAGTGATTAGTATAGACTCTCCATCTCCACAGAAAAGGCTAGCAGTTTCGACTGCAGGCCTTTTTTGTGATCAATCTTTATCGATTAATTGGATTCCTTCAGGCTCGATATTGATTATTTTTTGTTTGTAAAGAGCCCCGATTGCCTGTTTGAAAGCTTTTTTGCTGCAGCGAAATAGAGAATAAATAGGTTCGGTTCACTGGCCGCATATCTTCCTTGAGCTTTGAGCGAATCCAGAATTATCTTGGCAACACCTTCTGCCTTTTGATATCCTAAGGGGGTAAGGCTGACATCTATCTTTTCGTCTTCTCTGACTTCTTTGATGTACCCTTTTTAATGTTCTCCTTTTCCCAAGCGTTGAAAAACATCTGGTAGCTCAGAGTATCCATCCGAAATAAGTCGCTTCTTTCTCTGTTTGTCCGTAAGCATAGATGTCAAATGAAAATAATAGAAGGAACTCTGTATGTCCTTATGTCTCATGCTTCTTGATAGAGAACTATTTGCAGCTGAACTCAAAATCATGTTTCTCCCACTGCGTGATACTTGTGGTGGCATAATGATGACGAAAGTCATAAGGACATACTGATTCCGGACTTATACGTATTTATTGGTTTCTGCTGACGAGGGATAGGACCTTCTAATTTGGTAGTAGACTTTTTCACTATTAGGTAATCGAATAGTTCATTACTGCTATAAATATTTGGGAAATAATGCCTACTATCAAAAAAATTGCATTCTATCTTTGTAAATAATCTATTAAAAAGAATGCAATCTTACAAATTATAGCGACCTTTGTGATTGAAACTCAACGTATCAATTACAATGGCAAAAATTACCGTTCAAAATACAGATATTTGCGTTGTCAAGTACAATGAAGAAGACTACATCAGCCTTACAGACA
>OBKV01000322.1_pt1 | contig 44341 bp, 39 predicted proteins | sample 1517301 | NCBI WGS metagenome assembly OBKV01 (sample SAMN04571685, study PRJEB22368) | human gut metagenome | biome: human gut; material: stool | host: Homo sapiens | place: Luxembourg | collected 2012-06-29 | reverse complement strand
TTAGCATAAAGTATACACTTTTTTTATAAATGTCCTTGACAAAGGGTACACTTTAAAAGTTATCTCCTTATTTTTTCTCAAATTCCTTATACCTATTATAATCTTCAACTTTACATTCTACAAATAATAAAGTTCCTTCATTTATATATTCTGTTCTTACCACATTAGAGTTACTATTAAAATAGGCTACAATATCACTTCTATTATATGGAATTAATAATTTAGTTTTAATAAAATTTGAAAAAATTCTACTTTTTATAATATTAATTAATTCTTCAATCCCTATTTTATTTGATGCAGACATATAAATTGCATTTTCTTCAATTTTAGGTAACTTTTCTAATACCAAGTCTGATTTATTATACACATAGACAAGTGGTATTTTGTCAGCTCCTAATTCTTTTAACGTTTTATTTGTAACCTCAATATGCTGTTTATAATTTTCATCCGCAAAGTCAACAACTTCTAATATTAAATCTGCTTGTTTTATTTCTTCTAAAGTGGATCTAAAAGCTTTTACTAAACTATGAGGTAATTCTGATATAAATCCTACAGTATCAGATAGCAAAAATTCCTTTTTATCTGGTAAAGTTATATTTCTAACAGATGTATCAAGAGTAGCAAAAAGCATATTTTTTTCTTCTACTTTTTTACTTTCATCATTTTTGTAAATATCAACCAAAGCATTCATTAATGTAGACTTACCAGCATTAGTATAACCTGCAAGTGAAACAAATGGTATTCCTTTCTTTTTTCTTTGCTTTCTTTGTACATCTCTTTCATTTTCAATATTTTTAAGTTCTTTATTTAATTCTGTTATTTTATCTTCTATTCTTCTACGATCAAGTTCTAACTTCTTTTCACCAGTTCCCTTATTACTAAGGCCTGCTCCACTTCCTTGTCTTCCAAGTGAAGAATGAAGTCCTACAAGCCTTGGTAACATATATTGTAACTTTGCAACTTCTACTTGTAATTTTGCCTCTTTAGTTTGTGCCCTTCTAGAAAATATTTGAAGTATCAATCCTGTTCTATCTAATATTGGTAAATCTAATTCTTTTTGTAAGTTCCTAAGTTGAGATGGAGAAAGTTCATTATTAAAAATTATTAAATCTGCTTTTAAATCTTTTGCCTGTTCCTTTATTTCTTTTACTTTACCAGTACCAATGTATGTAGCATTATTAACGTTTTCTAAGTTTTGTACAACAACATCTAAAACATCCATGTTACATGCATATGTTAAATTTCTTAATTCTTCTACGGAATTTAAAAAATATTTTTGATTATTAACATTTACAGCAACTAAAAGTGCTTTTTCAATCTCTTCCATAATTTTTCCTCCATTTATTATTATACGACTAATTATACCATGAAATGCTGGAAAATAAAAGAAAAAAATACAAGTAAAAAACTTGTATTTTAATATATTGGTTTATCATTTAATACTCTATTTGGATTTTCAACTAAAATTTCATTTAATTTATCAGTTGATACCTTCTTTGATATTTTTTTCATAGCTTTTTCAAAATTACTATAAATAGATGTGCTATCATGTGAATCAGTACCAATAAAGTGAACTAAATTATTTTTTAATAATTTTTCAGCACATTTTTGCGATTTACTACCATAATAACCAACTATACTTGCTAAATTTATCTGAATTAAAGCTCCCTCTTCTATTAATGGAATTACTTTTTTGTAATCGTTAAAGATAAATTCATACCTTTCTGGATGTGCCAAAATTGGTATGTAACCTATATGACCTAATTCAGATATTATCTGTTTTAAATTTAATACCTCACCATTAAATGGTAGTTCAAATAAAACATATTTAGATTTCCCTAAAGTAAAAACTTTATTTTCTTGTAATAATTCTAATAAATTATTACATATATATATTTCGTTTCCCACATATATTTTTAAGTCTATGTTTTTTTCTTTTAACATTTTATTTAATACTTCAACACTATTTTCTATATCTTTACAATTAGTCTCATGTCTATCTTCTATATAGTGTGGCGTTGCAAATATTCCTTTATACCCCATATTTGCAGCTGCTATAGCCATATTAAAAGTCTCTGTTACACTCTTTGAGCCATCATCTATAGCTGGTATAATATGACAATGCATATCAATCATTATTTTAACACCTCATCTATTTTGCACTTCTTTTATTACTTATAGCAGTTAATTCATCAGAATAATGTAAATAATATTTACTGTACTCTTTTCTTTTTTCTACAGGCATTTTATTTAACACAACACCTGATATTTTACCGCCAACCTGTTGAATTGATTTTTTAGCTTCAATAAGCATATCTTTTTTAGTAACATCAGCTGCAGAAACTAATATAACGTTATCTACTTTTTTGCATAATATCAAACTATCTGCAACAATACTAACAGGTGGAGCATCAAATATTATTACATCAAAATTTTGTTTTACTATTTGTAAAAATGTATCTAAGCCATCCGTATCTAAAAGTTCAGCTGGATTTGGAGGCACTATACCTGATGGTATTAAGAATAAATTTTTTACTTCTGTTGTTGTTATAGATTTCATTAAAATATCTGCTTGTAACTCAATATCGTCTTCAATTCCAATAACCCCTTGCAAGAAATCAGAAAATCCTCTAGTGTTAAATCTTCCAAATATTTTATGCTGTCTACCTTTTCTTAAATCTGCATCAACTAATAATACTTTCTTATCACTTTGTGCATATGCAGCTGCAAGATTTGCAGATACCCAGCTTTTTCCATCTCCTGGTGCAGCACTTGTTAAAAGTATAACTTGATTTTTCCTTTTTCCATTCATAAACGAAAGATTAGTTCTTAACAATCTTATTGCTTCAGAAATAGGCGCTTTTGGTGATTCATGTACTACTAACTCACTACTCATTGTTTTCCTCCTTATTCTTTATACTTAGGTATAACTGCTAAAACTGGTAATCCTAATATTCTTTCTATATCTTCTGGTCCTTTTATAGTATTATTAAAGTATACTTTAATAAATATAACCAAACAAGAAATTATAAAAAATCCAAATGCAAATATAATAACAGTTTTTGTCATATTAACATTATATGCTTCGTTATTAACTTCAGCTTTATCAATTATAGACACATTTTCAATTTGATAAACTTCTTTTACTTTTTCTGTAAATACATCTGCCAAAGTATTAGCTATATTTGCTGCAGTTTCTGGATTAGAGAATGAAACAGATATTTCAAGTAATTCAGTATCCTTCTTAGCTTGAACACTTATACTATCAATCAATTCTTCCTCACTCACTTTTAAACCTAATCTATCTATTACTTGCTTTGCAACAGTTCTACTTTTCATTATTTCACCATAAGTAGAAACAAGTTTTTGGTTTAATGTTATATCATTTTGAGTGATTGTTCCATTTGTAGATTCACCATTACTATCTGACACTTTAGACAATACTAAAGTTGTGACAGATTTATACATTGGCGTTACTAAAAATGAAGAATATAACATTCCAATTGCTATACCAAATATAATCATAATTAAAACAAAATATTTCTTTTTCCAGAATTCATAAAATAATTCTTTTATATTTAATTCTCCCATTATTTCCCCCAAACTATTAATACTTTATAAATAAGTATTAATATTATATCATATATACTTTTTTAGTACAATATATTTGTTACAATTATGTTAAGTTATTTTTATAATTTAATTTTTATTATTAACCTCTTCCACAACTGATATACTTAAATTAAAGACTTTGATTCTATCTATAATCTTATATACATTTTTTATGATTAATTTATCTATAATTATGCTTATTATTAAGGATAAAATAAATATAAAAAACACAGTAAAAATCATATGAAATATCATATATATACTATGATAAAACATATCACATTTAAATAAATCTTTCCACATAATTTGATATAAAATTATCAAAGTATGCAATATATATATACTTAATGTATATTTTGACATATATGCTAAGCACTTATTTTCTTTTATATTTAATTTTAAAAATATACAAAGAAAACTTACGGCACCAATTATATTAAATATAGAATTATACGAATAAGCTTTACCACTAAAATAACAAATAGAAGATATACTAAATAAAAATGTTACTAAAGAACATAATATGTATGTTGAAACATATAACGATACTTTTTTTCTTTTAAAATATTCAAAATTTTTGCTAATAAATGCACCTATTATATATAACGTTATAAAATTAACTATTCCATATCCCCTATCCTTTATAATTACATCTGTTAAAAATGTTGGAAATATAGAAAATAATATAAGCATTAAAGTAATTAAACTTATTAAATTTTTATTACTTAAACTTTTAACTAACTTGTTAATATAAGGTACAAGTAAATAAAGCGCACAATATACCCAAACATACCAACTAGAATCTTTTAACACATTATTTAAATACATATTAAGAAGATTTTTTAAAGATAAACTTAAATCAGTAAATAAATATACTAATATATATATAACAAAAACTAATATAAGTAATGTTACTATTAATTTTATTACTTTACTAATTTTTATACTATTTCTTTTATACATAAAAAATCCTGTAATAAGGACAAAGCAATCTACAGCTATAATGCAAAAACTTTCTATAAAATTTGATACATAAAAATTCAACTCATTTGATTCAACTTCCCCGAATAGTCCTCCCATATTTGCATTAAAATAATGAAGAATTATTACCATTATTATTAAGATAATTTTCAAAAAATTAATGCTATGATTTTTGGCCATATACAATACCTCTCTTTAATTTAATAATAATTAATCTCCATACAAAATATTATACAAGTCATTTTTTGCTTTTTCCATATCACTTACAAAATAATATATACCATCAATCATTTGGCCTTTAGCATATTCACTACTTGGAACCTGATTTGAAGTTATATTACTAAGGTATTCATTTTTATTTGATATTATTGAAGTAAGTAAACCGATATAACTTGTTACATTTATATTTGTTTTTACTTCTTTTAAAAATTCATCCGATAAAGCTAATATTTGATTTATTTCTAAAGAAGCTATTTTATTAATAATGGCTTCCATTACATCTCTTTGACGTTCAGCTCTAGTAAAATCATTTCCAACCGTTCTATTTCTTGAATGTTTTAAAGCTTCTTCGCCATTTAATTTTATTTTTCCTGTTTGATTTAATCTAGAATCTTTTATTCCTATATACTCTTTTTCTTGAGTAGATAATTCTAATTCAATTCCTCCAATTTCGTCTATAATATTTTTTAAACCAGAAAAATCTATTGTTACATAATCTGTAATATTTAAATTAAAGTTTGAATTTATAGTTTTTAAGGTAAGTTGCTCTTTACCATATGCATAAGCATGATTTATTTTAGTTTTTCCATAACCTGGGACTGTTACATAAGTATCTCTTGGTATACTTACTAAATTTATACTTTTCTTCATTGGATTTATAGATGCAATCATTATAGTGTCAGAACGACCTGATTCCATACTATTTACATTTCTTGAATCAGAACCTAATAAAACAAAATTAACTACTTCATTAAATTCGTCTTCAGTTATACCACCATCTACTCCAGTTTTTATATCATCGTATAAGTTATCATTTATTGCTAAATCAGATATATCAATTGATTCATGTTGCAAGTTTGACAATTTTAACCATGCATAAATAAATATCCCAGCAGCGATTAATATTATAATTATTATAATTATTATTATAATTTTAAAAAAAACTCCACCTTTTTTCATTGTACTTTCCTTCCTTTTATTACTATTTTAAGAAATAATTCTTTCTTTTCTATTAAAAAATTTGGTTAAAATATTAGATATCAAATTTCTATAATACATAAACTCAATAGTTTTATGAAAAATCAAATAATATATTAAATTTGGTATTACCAAACATATTATAACATTTACAAGTATATTAATATATATATTTTCAAATATTATCATCTTAGATATAAAATAAGTAATTAATACAGATATGAATGTAATAACTAAATATTTCAATAACTCTTTAAAATATTGTAAATAACTTTTATTAAATATCGTTTTGTATACAAATTTAGGATAGCTATATAAATATAATACCAAACTACTTATTATTGTACCTACAAATACTCCTGGTAATCCATAAAAATAAGCTAAAATAAGGGATGATATTAAATTAATTGCCGACTCTAATAATGGTACATATCTATCTTCATGAAAAATCCCAGCCGCCTCTTTAAATGTATTAAATGTTAATCTTATACCTTGCACATAAAAATTAATAACTAATACTATTAGCACGCCTACAGATAGTAAATATTCTTTGCCTACCCATATTTCCACAAAATATTGTGATATGCACAATATAGCTGCACTAGCAAATGCGAAAATCCACGAATTAAATAAAAGCATACTTTTAAAAATAGAATAAGATTTCTCTTTATCCTTCTCTATTAGCAAATTACCAACACTCGATGTCAATACAGAAAATGCTTGTACGAATAAATTTGTAACTGCCCCAATTATTAAATTATAATTTGAGTAATATCCGACATTTATTATTCCAAGTCCAGGTGTTATAGAAATGATTATATTATCTGTTCCTTTTACTAAAAAGCCACCTATTTTATGAAAAAGTAGTCCTTTTACTTTTATAATAATATCTTTTTTTATCTCACTATCTAATGGTTGTACGTCCTTTTCTTTTATATACTTATATTTTTTATTTACTATTAAAGTTATAATTAAGTTCTCAAGTATTCTACATATAATTTTTATAATTAAATATAAAATAAAATTATGAGTTAAGTATAAGACTATTATTTGAGAAATATTCATTACAAATAAATACCCTATATGCACTATATTGGTTATATATACCTTTTGATCAGCATATAATATTGACCTCTTGTACGTAAGTAAATAAGATGCTATTATATCAAAAAGATATAATATAAATAAAAAGTATATACTTTCAGTAATATTAACCTCACCTACAATTAATTTTAAAAAAGGCAACAAGCATATTCCTAAAATAAATATGACTACTGCAATTATTCTGTAAACTATTTTATATAGTTTCATTAATGACTTTATTTTATTAATATCATTTTCAGCAATTGGTTTATATAGATGATATATAATTGCCGAACCAAATCCTAATTCTATTATTCCAAGCATAGATAATATATTTGAGAATAAACCATTTATACCTAAATATTCACTACCTAAAGTTTTAACAAATACAGCTTGAGCTACAAAACCAATAAGTATTGTTATAATATTCATAATCATAGAAACTATTATATTTCTCATTGAATTTAACGAACGCATCGTATTTTTCTCCTTATTCTTTCCATGTTACATTTTCTTTTTTTACGACAGCTGGTACTCCAGCAACTAATGTATTTCTAGGTACATCTTTTGTTACTATTGATCCAGCTGATACAACAGCTCCTTTTCCAATAGTAACTCCTTTTAAAATTTTAACACCTGCACCAATCCACACATCATCTTCTATAACTATCTTTCCTGTATTTTTTTTCTCTTTATTTTCACATAATATTATATGAGAATCAGAGTCTCTTATCAATACATCTTCAGATATTATTACATTATTACCAATATTAATTTCGTCAAAACAATAAAGTTTACTATCTCTATTTATATATGATTTTCCAACAATAAGTTTTGCATTTTTTTCAATTGTAAGTTCACAACCAGTTCCGATAGAAAATTTTTCTTTTACTTCTAAATATGCACCTTCTCTTAATACTAGACTACCATATGAATAATTACATTTTGGATATGTTGCACCCAAAATCAAATTATTTATATTAAGTTTACTATCTTTATCAATACTTATTTTCATCCTTTTATAGACTGGTATTAATTTTTTACATAGAAATGTTATCCTTATTGTATTTATAAAATTTAAGTTTAATATATTAATAAATTTCATACTATCGTCCTTTATATATAATTTTTTTTATTTTTTCTTTTATATTTTCTTTAAAATAGACATTATATTTCAAATATCTTAGTAGTTGCTTATATTTCTTATAATATGCTAATCTTACCATTTTTTCATTTATGTTAATTATTCCTAACATTTCTCTTATTTTATTTAATTCATTTTTATTAAAATTGTTCTCTATAAACAAATATATATCTCTAAACGAAATATTTCTTATTCTCAATAATTGTTTTACACATATTAACATTTCTCTATATACTCTTAGACCAATTTTTCTTTTAGTAGTAGAGTCATCCATATCCCACTTTTTTATATAATCAAATAATGAATTATAAACATATAGAACATCATCTAATTTTCCTTGTACAATATCAAGTGAAATTCTAGTAGTTATGCTATTAACATTATATCTATAATGATAACAATAGTCTTCAATAAAACAAACACTTTTTATATAAGTATATAATTCCAAATTATATCTTAGATCCTCGGCCATTTTTACTTTACAAATCATTTTATTTTTTTTCAAAATTTCAGTTTTTATTAATTGTGCAACAACAGAATTACATATATAATCATCTATAAAATAAGTATAAACCTCATTTTTAAAATCTTCTTTATATATTACACCTTTTTTGGCGTTAAATCTAGGCATATATATTTTTCTATTTTGCTCTAATAATTCCTTTACTTTATTACATCTAACGGCATCACAGTCATATTTTTTTATAGTATTATACAATTTTTCAACTGTATCAACATCTATCCAATCATCAGGGTCAACAAACATAGAATAAGTAGAATCAGCAATCTCTATTAATTCTTGTCTCGTCTTGAATAAACCTATATTCTTACGTGATATCAATTTAATTCTATCATCATTATTTAAAAATTTTTTTATAACTTCACAACTATTATCAGTAGAACCATCATCTATGATTATAATTTCAATATTTTTATATGTTTGTTTAACAATTGAATTAAGGCAAGTTTCAATATAATTTTCTACATTATATACTGGAATTAATATGCTTACTTTGTCCAACTTTAAAAATCTCCTTTTCTTTTTTACTTAAAATTAATCTATACAATATATAAATAGGTATCAAATACCAAAGTATATCTCTACACAAACCAGGCATAATATTATTTCTTATAGTCCATAAAAAATTAACCATAAATACGCAAAATAATGGATAAACAATTGGATCTTTGCTATTAATAAATCTATCTGAAATACCTGTAATAATATACCCAAGAATTATCATAAAAATCCAAGAAAACCATCCAAAATTTATATATGCTTCTTGTACAACTGAGCCACCAAATGATAAACCAAAATATTTTGATACCATAGCTTGTGTATCTGATTTACTTAATGCGCTATGTTCTGTTGTACCAAAATTAGGAATTAATGTAGCAAATCCATATAAATAAGTTGTACCATATTTATATTCACCATTTATATCTACATATTCAATCGAAGAGGCTGTTGGAAATATAGCACCTCCCATTTCACTTATACTATTTAATAATATATTATCTTCCATGGTTTCTTCGATAATTTCATTTATGTTAGGAAGCCATTCTTTTAAACCATACTTTCTAAATGACTTTATTATTGGAATAAATAATAATATTATCATGCAAACTGCACCAATTACTATAAAGTTCTTTAATTTAAACTTTTTAATTTTATAGTGATAAAAAACTAAAGCTACTAGTATTCTTAGTATATTTAATCCTCTACTTCCTAAAAACATTAATATGAAATTATATAATATAATGAATATTAAAACCTTTTTTGCTTTTTTTTCTTCATTTTTATATGATCCTATTAACATTAACAGTCCTATATAAAAAAATGGTTCTATTTTTGAACTTATTGAAGCTAGTCCAACTTTTTGATTGCTATATACTCCTTGATACCCATAAATACTTGCTAATCTAAAATCGTCTATTGTACTTGTTAATACAAATGGAACAGAAAATATTAAAAATATAATAGCTAATTTTTTCATAATATCGTATCTTATTCTATTATCTGTGTTCTCTAATATCTTATCTTCTATATTATTTTTGCTTCTTATTATTTTTAACAAATGACCTATATGCATACCAAGTAAACAATATATTGAAAGAACACTACCTTTTGCTAAATAATCAATTGTTACATACTCATTTAAATCAAAAGCTGAATTATCTACATATCCTATAACATATTTACAAATTATATATCCAAATATGAATATACCATACATAATTAAATATAAAAAATATAAATTGTTAAAAGCTGTTTTATTTATTAAACATGTAATAACACAAAATAACCACACAAATAAAGAAATATATGAACATTTAACTAATAGTTCATCACCAACACTTATGCCATCTAAATTTCCAAAAACAAAATATATTGATATAAAAACTAAAATAGTTATTGCTAAAAATATAAATATTTTTACGTTAACTGTTTTATTAGTCATTTCTTACTCCTTTTAAATAAATTTCTTGTATTTTTTTGCAAACATCAGCTATATTATATCCATTTTCAGTAAGAATTTTACAAGCATATTTTTTATCATAATCTTTTTCAAGACAATTTTTTATAGTTTCATACCATTTGCTTATATCTTCATTTAAATTAACATAGTATACCATATTATCTACTAAGTTTGTTTCATCTGAAATCGTATCAGATAAGACACATGGTGTTCCAGAAGCTATACTTTCTACAACACTTACAGGAAAACCTTCATAAATAGAAGGCATACAAAATACATCAAACATATTCATAAATATATTTACATCACTTCTTATTCCAGTAAGTATAAAATAGTTTTCTAATTTATTTTCTTTTATTTTAGTTTCTAAATTACTTTTTAATTCTCCATTTCCTACTAATACTATTTTGGCTTTAATTTTATTTTCTTTTAAGTAATTTGCTAAATCTATATAAAATATATGGTTTTTTTGCTTTGCGAATCTAGCTACTTCTCCAATTACTAATTCATCTTTATCAATACCAAGTTCATATTTTAAATTTTCAACTTCTTTATTATTTACATTTTGAAATTTAGCAATATCAATTCCATTATGCAATATAATAGTTTTATTTATTATCTTTTTATTTCTTCCAAATAAAAAATTTCTTGCTCTTTGACCACATGATATTTTAATAGTTGAAAACTTATTTATTAAAAATCTAGATATAACTATATAAATCTTTCTAAAAATACTACTATTTGTATCTTCATTTGCGTTATGAGAATGTACAATTCTATTTGGTATTCCTGCTATATATGCTGCAAGGCATAACCAGCCAGAATAAAACATCATAGGTAGATGTATAAAATCATAATTACCATTCTTTCTTATAATATCAATTACATTTAATATATTTTTAAAAGGATGCTTATTTGAAAAACTATCCAATTTATATATATTACCACCTAAATCTCTTATTTCTTTACAATATGCTCCTTCTTCATTACTAGTAAGCAAAAAATCAAATTGAATTCTATTTCTATCCATATTTCTAAATACATTCATTATTAAAGTTTCTGCTCCTCCAGGGTTCATATTCTTAAAAACATGTAGTACTTTTATTTTCATATTAACTATCTTCCTTCATTATATTATCATAAAACTCTTCTCGCTTTTTTTCTAAAACATCTTTTTTAAAATTCATACTCTTATTAAAACAATAAATTGCAGCATCTTTCATTTTTTTATTGTTACTTATCAAAATATTTATTACTTTTACCATTTGAGACACTGAATTTTTATTAAACAACAAATCTTCTTTTAATAGCTCTGGTATTCCTCCTACTCTGCTTCCAATACAAATACAAGCCCTACTCATAGCCTCTATAAGAGCTCTTGGCATTCCTTCTAATTTACTAGGCATTAGATAGATATCAATACCATCTAGCCAATTAAACACCTGCTTTCCACTTGGTAAAGTTCCATCAAAAAAAACATTTTCTAAGATACCATATTTTTTAGCCTCTTTTAAAATTTTATCTTTATTACCATTTCCTAATAAATGTAACTCAAATTTAATGCTTTTCTTTAATTTAGATAAAGCTTTTATTGATATATCATGTCCTTTATATTTGCTATCAAGTGAAGCAATCATACCAAATTTATAAACATAACTCATACCATAAGTATTTATTTTAGTTAATCTTTTTTCTAATATAGAGTTATCTGTATCAAATATATTTACATCAGAACATCCTATATTATTTTTTTTATTTTTATATCTTCTTTGTAAATATCTATCTGTTACATATAAAACATTATCTGAATTCTTTATAATTATTTTATTTATAACATACATAATTGGAGCTAGTAACTTACCTTTTAAATTATAATTCCAAAGCGCATCAAATGGATCACCTACCAATTCGATTACATATTTTTTATTATATTTTTTTATATATTTAAGCAATAAAATCCCAATAACAGTTGACATTTTTACTATACAAAAATCTGATTCTTTTATGATTTTCTCAAATTTTTTAGTTTCTTTTATTATTTGGGAAAAGTTACTAACATCATAAAATTCAATATTCTTACCGCTAGCAATAGCTAGTCCATTAATATCTTCTAATTCATTGGATCTACATATAACATTTAATGTATTTTCTCTATCAAATTGATATTTTTCTAAATATTCTTTAGTAACTGCTGCTGTAGTGTAGTATTTACCATTATTCTTTTTTAACTTTGCATCTAGTATAAAAGTTATTTTCATATTTCACCTATATTATAATACTTTTAGTAACTCTTCTGCTACTCTCTTTACATCTTCATCTTTAGGTACGTCAAGCTTTTCTTGCTTAACTTTAGAAAATGCATCTGTGTATATGTTATACCATTTTACAAAAATCTCATTATAATCTAAAATTTTAAAACCACACATTATAAATATCATATTTAGTTTATTATTAAAAATCTCATTTATAGTAACAGCAGTAGCTTTTTGGGGTATATCAGAAATGTTTTCAAATAAAACTTCTGATTTACTTCTATCTAGCCAAATTGCTCTATCAAGTTGAGCTTCTTTAGCTATTTTATCTTTTCCAAAAATTTTAAACGGTGATATCCTTTTAGATTGAGGATTATGTTTTCTCATAAATGATAATAAAAAAGGTACTTTTCTTAGCACTTTTTTTACTGTTGGTATGATTGCTGTATAAAAATTATTTAACTTATTTCCACATAATATTTTATTGTCTTTAAAAATTTCAGGAAATAAATCTTTATGATAAAAATATAATACAAAATCCTTTGGAAATCCTATTATCTTTCCTTCAGAAGAAACTATATTTAAATCATCTCCCAAAAGTTTATAGTCATTTTTTATTAACCTAGATACACTGGCAGTTTTACCTACTCCACCCCAAGATGGTAGTAAAATTGCTTTTTCATCTTTACATACTGCCGCTGCATGTATAAAAGAATACCCTGCTTTTAATAACATTACTTGCAACAATATAACTAACCACTCATTACATTCTTGTGATGTTTCTATTACACATATATTCTCTTTTTCAAAATATATTTTTGTATTCATTTCTTTATCATATGCAAATTCTTCACAACAATATATATTTTCATCTATTTTTCTTGCCTTTTCATAATTTATATCTTTTATATATTTTATTTTTATGAAATAGCTACACTTTTTAAATAAATTTTCATCGCTAGAAGATATATATTCATCTAAAAATATTCTATCTTTCCATTTATACTCTTCATCTACATCTATTCCTATTTTATTTAATACAACTTTTTTCATAAATTCCTCGCTATCTAATTTCATAAATTTTTTTCATTTCCGTCATTATACTATCTAAACTATAATTATCCACCAACTTCAAAGAGTTTTCTTTAAAATTTTTGAATTTTTCTGAATCTTTTAAAATAATACTTACCTTTTCAACCATATTATCAACATCATTTATTTCTACAACATAACCATTAATATCATTTTTTACTAATTCTCTATTGCCTCTACAGTTAGTACATACTATTGGAAGTCCTGAGGCCATTGCTTCTATTAAATTTACAGGTAATCCTTCTCTAAAACTTGTGGAAATAAGTATATTAGATATTTTCATCAATTTATCTACATCATTTCTATAACCTAAAAATCTAATCTTTTCATTTATATTATATTGATTTACTAAATTAGTATATTCTTCTACTAAAGGACCTTTACCAGCAAATAGAACTTTAATATTATTAAAATTTTCTGATAATTTATTTATAGCTTCTATTGTCATCTTCTGGTTTTTATTTTTATTTAATTCACCAACTTGTATAATTATAAAGTCATCTGTATTTATGTCTAACTCTTCATAAAGTTCCTGTTTTTCTTCTAATAAAATATCTTTTTTAAACTTATTTACATTAACTCCAACACCTTTAATCCAAAAAGTTTCCTTAGCATTTAATTTTTTTAAGGCAAAGTTATAATCTTCTTCATTAATTGCTATTAATTTATCAGTTATAAAAGAAAGTAACTTCTCTATTGGATAATAAATAATCCAATTTAAAATTGGCGCCCCTTTATAAAAATGAAAACCATGTGCTGTATATATTACCTTAGTATTATTTTTTTTTCTTGAAGAATATGACGCTATTCTTGCGATAACTCCTCCCATAGGTGTATGGCAGTGTACTATGTCATATTCTTCTTCATTTATTATTTTTCTTAATTTTTTTATTGCTCTTAAATTATCAAGCTTTATTGGACTTCTTTTTATTCCAATATCGTAATATTTATCGCAATATTTCATACCATTCATATCATTATTACTAGCTACATGTACTTCATATCCATTTTCTTTAAATAACTTTAAATATGGTGTATGAAAGCCTTCAATATGTTTTGCTACTGTGGCAACAAATAAAACTTTTTTCATATTTAACTCCTATATAAAGGGAAAAAATTAGATTCTTTTTCAAAATTTCCAGATTTAATCCTCATATTTACTAATTTATTATATATTTCTTTATTAAATATTTTTCTTCCTATATAAAAATCACAAATTCCATTAGGGGCAAAACTTTTTTTGTACTGAAATATTCCATCATCACTTCCATATCCACCTCCAAGTACAAAATTTTTAAGATCTTTATTAATTGCCCACTTAATTATTTCATACTTTAAGAAGTCATTTGGTCTCATATTAAAATATTCATTTAAAGTTCCTCCAAGATATGAATAACAATTTTTATTATCATATAGAACTAACTCTGTTGAAATAACTTTTCCTTCGTATAAAACATAAAAATAAATCTTGTTTTTTTTCATTTCATTAATTATATTAAAAAACTCTTTATCAAAATAATAGCTACTATTAGCATTATTTCTTTCCATAGTACTATAATATATTTTTAAAAAATCCTCTAGCATTTCATCATTTTCATCAATCTTAATTTGCAATCCATAAGAATTAGCCTTTTTAATATTTTTTCTTACTTTATGTTCAAAATCCATTAACATATCTTCTAAAGGAATTTCTAAATTTCTTATTATATTATGAGTTCGCGTTTCAACTTGTCCATCATACAAAGTGTGATAATCAGAAAACAAATCAAATCTTACAAACTCACATATATAGCCATTTTCTATGCAAAATTTATTATATTCATTCACTAATTCTTTATAATCATTTCCCTCAATTATAAAACCGCCATAACCATATGGAGTTATTAAATCATAGTACTTATCTTTTTCTAATATAGATTTAAAATTTTTATCATCAGATATATCTCTTCTAATTATTACATTAATGCCTCTTGTATTATTATAATTATAATATAATAATATTGGATCACCATCTCCATTGTGTTCAAAAGCTTTGCAATAATTTGACAAATAAAATGGACTATAATTATTGAAACTAGTTACTAGTTCATCCCATCTATTATTTTCACTTAATTCGATAAGTTCTATTTTATTCACTGATTTCACCCCTATAAATATCTTTAATCATATTACACATATTAATGAGTAAATTACTATTTACATCTTGATGTACAGGTAAATTTAATATCTTTTTACTAATATTATTTGAAATCAAATTACTATTTAATTCAGAAATCATAGTATGATATAAACTAACTACCCCGTAACCATTATTATTAAGAACATGATAAAATATATTTTTGTCTACATCCTTAATAATAATAGGAAAAGTTTGAGGAGTAATACCTTCATAATTATAACTAGGTCTCAATATTTCTATACCACTAACATTTTCAAGATTACTTTCAATTAATTTGGCATTTTCTTTTCTTACTGTAGCTATAGCTTTCAAATTATATAAAAAAGGATTATAATTAACTTTTTCACCATTAATACCCAATTTATAGTTATTATTTAACCTAACCATACCACCATCTTTAAAAGGAAACATTTTATGCAAAGAATAAATAGATATATTTCCATATCTACCACATTTATTATCTACATAATCAGTAAAAAAGGCATGAGCACAATCCTCTATGATTATAGCGTTATTATCTTTACAAATATTAACTATCTCTTTAATATTTGGATCAACATATCCAAAATAATGTACTAATAAAACTACAACTCTATTTGAAATCAATTTTATTTTTTGCTTTAAATCATCTATTTCAATATTTATATTCTTATCAATATTATAAAATTGATAATTTACCTCACTTTTTTTTATAGGATCAAATATTCCACTTCCTTCACGTGGAGAGTAACCTATATAAGCAGGAAGTAAAATAGTAATGTCTTCTTCATCCTTTAAAGCTTTTATTATATCATACAAACCATTTCTGGCACTTTTATAATAAAATAGTTCATCTTTATAATTATCCTTTATTACTGCTGTTTTTTCTATAGTATTTTGCATAAATTTAACCTCTCTATACTAAAACCAAGTTTTTCATAAAAATTAATTGCATTCTTATTATCACTAGTAACCATAAGATCTAATTCCTTTATATTGTTATCATGAGCATACTCAACTATACATTCAAAAAGTTTAGTTGCTATTCCTTGTCTTCTAAAATTACTATCTACAAATAAATAACTAATATGTATTTTTTCTTTTTTATTAAACATTTTTTTATATGCCCAAATAAATCCAACCAATTTTTCTTCATCAAACGCTCCAATAACATAAGCAGATTCATCATTAATAAAACTCTCCATATTCTCTATACTTCTATTTGCCTCATAAGTTAAATCTCCATTAAAATTTTCTTCTAAAACAAATAAAATATATTTCTTAAAATCTTCTTTATATTTATTAAATAAGCTGATGTTTACTCTTTCTAACTTCATTTATAGAACCCCTCTCAACATCTAAATCTTTTATAATATTTTCATCCCCTGTTAATATTTCGTTTGTCTTAAATAGCTTTTTTATAGTCTTAAAAAGTATATTAATATCCCTAGAAAACGTTATATTATTTACATATTCTATATCTAATTTAAACCTTTCCTCCCAAGTAAGTAGATTTCTCCCATTTGATTGTGCAAGACCAGTTAGCCCAGGTCTTACAGAATGCCTTTTTCTTTCTTCATCAGTATAATATTCCATATATCTTGTTAATAAAGGTCTAGGCCCTACTATTGACATATCTCCCTTTAATATATTAATTAATTCAGGTAATTCATCTAAACTAGTACTTCTCAACATTTTTCCAAACTTAGTAAGCCTTTCAGAATCAGATAATAAGTTACCATTTTCATCTTTTTTATCATTCATAGTTCTAAACTTATACAAAGTAAAAACTTTCTCATTTAATCCTGGTCTTTCTTGTTTAAAAATCACAGGTGTTCCTAACTTTATTCTTACTAATATTGATACAATTAAAAATATTGGTGATAAAATTATTAAAGCAATAAAACTCAATGAAAAATCAATAATTCTTTTTATGTACTTCCTATACATTAAAACAACCCCTTATAATCTTTATAACTCTATCTTGCTCTTCATTTGTCATTTTTGTATCAGAAGGTAAACAAATTCCATTTTCAAATAATTCTTGTGATATGCTGTCCTTTTCACAATTTTTAATAAAATCAAAATCTTTAAACACAGGTTGCATATGCATTGGTTTCCATACAGGTCTTGATTCTATATTTTCTTTTTCTAATGCATCCATTATATTATTGGGTGTAATTTTGGAATTATTAGTCAAAATCATTGTAGATAGCCAATGAGTGCTAAAAGAATTTTGTGTTTCAGGCATCATCTCTATATATTCTATGTCTTTAAATGCATTTTTATATCTTTCATATATATATCTTTTTTTATCTATTCTATCATTAAGTACTTTTAATTGACCTCTACCTATACCAGCAACTATATTACTCATCCTATAATTATAACCAATCTCTGTATGTTGATAATGTCTTGCTTTATCTCTTGCTTGTGTGGCCCAAAATCTAATCTTTTCAATAGCTTTTTGATTATTAGATATAACCATTCCTCCACCACTTGTTGTAATTATTTTATTCCCATTAAAAGAAAAAATTCCGAATTGACCAAAGGTTCCTGTTTGCTTTCCTTTATACATGGCACCTAAACTTTCTGCTGCATCCTCTACAACTGGAACATTATGTTCATTACATATCCTCATAATTTCATCCATATTAGCAGGTTGTCCATACAGATGTACCACTATAACCGCTTTAGGATTAGGATATTTTTCAAATGCTAATTCCAAACATTTAGGATCCATATCCCATGTTTGTTTCTCACTGTCTATAAACACAGGTATAGCTCCTTGATAAATAATAGGATTTACACTAGCAGAAAAAGTTAGAGATGAACAAAATACAATGTCATCTTTTTTTACATTTAAAGATTTTAAAGCCATATGAATTCCTGCCGTACCAGAAGATAATGCAGCAGCATCCTCTATATTAACATAATCGGCTATTTCTTTTTCAAACTTATTAACATTTTCCCCAAGTGGTGCAATCCAATTTGTATCAAAAGCTTCTTTAATAAATTCTTTTTCATAACCTTCATCAGACATATGTGGTGAAGCTAAAAATATTCTATTATTACTCATCTTTATTACCTCTTTCAATGTATGTAGGGATTACTTTTTTTATTATAGTCTTTATTGTTTTAATATCAGAATTTTCATTTTTTATTATATCAGATAACAAATTAAGTTTACTTTTAATATCATCCATTGTTATATTGGATGGTTCTTCTATATATATCTTTTCATGTTTTGTTTTCCTTAAAGATTCATCTGAAAGTAGTAATTCCTCATACAATTTTTCACCTGGTCTTAACCCTACTAACTCTATATTTATATCCACATTTGGCTCTAAGCCAGATAATTTTATTAAATTTTCAGCCAAATCATAAATTTTAACTGGCTCCCCCATATCTAATACAAAAACCTCTCCACCTTTAGCGTAAGTCATTGCTTGTAATACCAAAGATACGGCTTCAGGGATAGTCATAAAAAATCTAGTTATATCTTTATGGGTTACCGTCACAGGACCACCTGCTGCAATTTGTTTTTTAAACAATGGTACAACTGAACCATTACTTCCTAATACATTTCCAAATCTAACAGCTGCATATTCAGTATTACTAACTTTATTTTTTGCTTGTACCATCATTTCACACATTCTTTTAGTAGCACCCATAATATTAGTTGGATTAACAGCTTTATCGGTTGATATTTGTATATATTTTTTTACTGCATATTTATCTGACATTTCTATTAGATTAAAAGTACCAAATATATTATTTTTAATAGCTTCAAGGGGATTATTTTCCATTAAAGGAACATGCTTATGAGCTGCAGCATGAAATACTAAATAAGGTTTATATTTACTAAAAATATAATCTAATCTTTCGACATCTCTAATACTTGCTATTATTGGTATAATTTCTATGTCTTCATATTTAGACTTTAACTCTAATTCTATGTCGTATAAATTATTCTCGTATATATCTAGTAATAATAATTTTTTTGGTGAAAATTTTATTATTTGCCTACAAAGCTCAGAACCAATTGAGCCTCCACCTCCAGTAACTAAAACTACATTATTCTTTATAAGATGTTCAATATTTTTATTATCTAAAACAATAGGTTCCCTATATAATATATCTTCTATTTCAATATCTCTTAAATTTTCTAATACGTTTTTATTCTTTATAATATCTTCTGTACTAGGAAGTATCTTTATCCTAGCTTTTGTATTTCTACAGTGTTCTAGAATTTCTTTTTTATCTTTAGCATCTATATTAGGAATTGTAAAAAATATAAGGTCAATATTATTAGATTTACAAATAGTCTCTATTTTCTCCCTTGTTCCTAGTACCTTAACTCCAGATATTATATATCCTATTTTATTTTTATTATCATCTATAATTCCTACTATATTATATTCATTGTCTAATCTATACTTTATTATATTAATTATGTCTTTTGCTGCATTTCCTGCTCCAATTATTAAGAGTTTTTTTCTTTTTTTATCATCTTTCTTTAAAAAATTAATAGGCCAATTACTGTTTAATATATATCTAATTATTATTCTGTATCCTACAAAACCTAACATTATAATAAAAGAAGATAAAAATATCATTCTAACATTTACATTAACAACCTTTGTAAATCTAATAATTAAAGACTCAATTATACAAGAAATTAAAGAAATAAAAATATATACAAGATAGTCATTACCATTTTCATACCTTGTTATATTTTTATATACCATAAATAAATTCAAAAATAATTCATAAATAAATACAGCTATAATTGATATTTTAAAAGAAATTTTTATTCCTTCAATACTAAATTCATTAGAAAGTATAAACTGTGCTAAGACATGTGCTATAACTATTACAAAAATATCAAAGAAAAATAATAATAGCATCCTATTTTTCCTCAATTTATTTAAAATTTTCAAAGTTATCCCCCATTATTCTTTAAAGCAATATTATAATAAAACATAATTATTTACTTTTTATATGTTTTATTATAATACATTATATATTTTTTTGCAAGCAAAATACGACAAAAAAACAAGATATTACAAATATCTTGTTTTATATAACATTCATATTTTTATCTGCATTTGTCGACATAATTTTACTTTTTTGGTTAAATATTCTCTTGACTAAAAAACTAATAATTAGATAATACATTAATGTCCCAAAAATAACTCCTAATGTATCAATAAATACATCTCTTATCTCTCCACTTCTTCCTGGAACAAATAATTGATGTATTTCATCTGTTATAGCATAAAATACACCACACAAAATACTAATTACAATATTTTTTATATAACCATACTTTCTTAAAATAATATAAATTAAATTATATATCAAAAATCCGCCTAAAGAATATAGAAGAAAATGTGCAATTTTTCTAATAATAGGTTGTAGTTCTTTAGTTAAATTATCTAATTTTTCCTCAGAAATATCACTATTAAACATTTTTATAATACTTGATATAACTCCACCGCTCCTATTTCCTGACACTTCGCTTACTTCACCAGAAAGTTTAAAAACTGATACCATCCAAATTATAACTAAAAGAATAGATATTATTAGCCAAATATTCTCTTTTTTCATCATGTCACCTTTAAATAAAAAAGGTGCATATGAATAAATCACGTGCACCTTTTTATACTAATTCAAATTAACCAATAATGTTAGCAACAGAACCAGCACCTACTGTTCTACCACCTTCACGAATAGCGAATTTTAATCCTTTTTCGATTGCGATAGGAGTTATAAGTTTGATTTTCATTGTTACATTATCTCCAGGCATAACCATTTCTAATGGAGTACCATCAGATGATTTTAATTCTTCCATAACACCTGTAACGTCAGTTGTTCTGAAATAGAATTGTGGTCTGTAACCTTTGAAGAATGGAGTATGTCTTCCACCTTCTTCTTTAGTTAGTATGTAAACTTCAGCTTCAAAATCAGTATGTGGTTTTATTGAACCTGGTTTAGCAATAACTTGACCTCTTTCGATTTCATCTCTTTGAACACCTCTTAGAAGAACACCAGCGTTATCACCAGCTTCTGCTTGAGCAAGTTCTTTTCTGAACATTTCGATACCTGTTACAACTGTTTTTCTAGTTTCTTCAGAAAGTCCAACGATTTCAACTTCTTCAGATAATTTTAAGATACCTCTTTCAATTCTACCTGTAGCAACTGTACCTCTACCTGTGATAGTGAATACATCTTCAACTGGCATTAAGAAAGGTTTATCTGTATCTCTTTGTGGAGTTGGTATATATGTATCAACAGCTTCTAATAAATCTTTGATACATTTGTATTCTGGAGCTTCTGGATCTTTAGAAGTAGATTCTAATACTTTTAAAGCAGAACCTTGAATTACTGGAGTAGTATCACCTGGGAAATCATATTTAGATAATAGATCTCTTATATCCATTTCAACTAATTCTAATAATTCTGGATCGTCAACCATATCACATTTGTTCATGAATACAACTATATATGGAACACCAACTTGTCTTGCAAGAAGAATATGTTCTCTTGTTTGTGGCATTGGACCATCAGCAGCAGATACAACTAGAATTGCACCATCCATTTGTGCTGCACCAGTGATCATGTTTTTAACATAGTCAGCATGTCCTGGACAGTCAACGTGTGCATAGTGTCTATTTGCTGTTTCGTATTCAACGTGAGCTGTAGATATTGTTATACCTCTAGCTCTTTCTTCAGGAGCACCATCGATTTGATCATATGCTCTAAATTCTGCTCCACCTGTTAAGCTACAATATTTAGTTATAGCAGCTGTAAGTGTAGTTTTACCATGGTCAACGTGACCTATAGTACCAATGTTAGCATGTGGTTTGTTTCTTTCAAACTTTGCTTTTGCCATTTTAAAATTCCTCCTTAAATATCACATTTAATGTCTAAAAGACATCATTTTATAAATATAATTTTACTACATTTAAAGGTATTTTGCAATACCTTTAAATGCTTTTTTGCTTATTTTAGTTATTATTCTTCAGATTTTTTTCTGCTAGACACAATAGTTTCTAAAACAGATTTTGGAACTTCTTCATAGTGAGATGGTTCCATAGAGTATACTCCTCTACCTTGAGTTTTAGAACGTAAGTCTGTAGCATAACCAAACATTTCTGAAAGTGGTATAAATGAATGTATAGTTGTAGTACCTTGTACTGTATCCATACCTTCCATTCTTCCACGTCTTGAGTTTACATCACCAATAACATCTCCCATATATTCTTCTGGAACAATGATATCAACTTTCATTATTGGTTCAAGTAAAACTGCTCCACCTTGACGACAAGCCTCTTTAAATGCCATAGATCCAGCAACGTGGAATGCCATTTCAGAAGAGTCAACGTCATGGTAAGAACCATCAACTAAAGCAACCTTAACATCAACAACTGGATAGCCAGCTAAGATACCAGATTTCATTGCATCTTGAACACCTTCATCAGTTGGTTTAACATATTCTTTAGGAACAACTCCACCAACAATTCTAGATTCAAACGAATAACCTTTACCTGGTTCATTTGGTTCAACTTCTAACCAAACGTGACCATATTGACCTCTACCACCAGATTGTCTGATGAATTTACCTTCAACTTTTACAGGTTTCTTTATTGTTTCTTTATAAGCAACTTGTGGTTTACCAACGTTTGCTTCAACTTTAAATTCTCTTTTTAATCTATCAACGATGATATCTAAGTGTAATTCACCCATACCAGCAATGATAGTTTGGCCTGTTTCTTGATCTGTATATGTTCTAAAAGATGGATCCTCTTCTGCTAATTTTTGTAATGCAATACCCATTTTTTCAGAATCAGCTTTAGACTTTGGTTCTATAGCTATATCTATAACTGGTTCTGGGAACTCAATAGATTCCAATATAATTGGTGCATTTTCATCACAAATTGTATCTCCTGTTACAACATCTTTTAAACCAACTGCACAAGCAATATCTCCAGCATATACTTTATCTATATCTTGTCTAGAGTTTGCATGCATTTGAATAAGTCTTCCTATTCTTTCTTTTTTACCTTTATTAGCGTTTAATACATATGAACCACTTTCTAATGTTCCAGAATATACTCTAAAGAAAGTTAATTTACCAACATATGGATCAGTCATTATTTTAAATGCTAATGCAGAAAATGGTTGATCATCAGCTGATATTCTTTCTTCTTCAGTTCCATCTGCTAATACACCTTTTATATGAGGTATATCAGTTGGAGCTGGCATATAATCAACAATATCATCAAGTAATTCTTGTACACCTTTATTTTTATATGAACTTCCACAAGTAACTGGAACCATTGTACCAGCTATAGTAGATTTTCTTATAGCAGCTTTCATTTCTTCGATTGAAATGTCTTCACCGCCAAGATATTTTTCCATTAAATCATCGTCAACTTCTGCAATATGCTCTAGTAACTCAGTTCTATATTTTTCTGCTAATTCCTTCATGTCTTCTGGAATTTCTTCATGTCTAACATCTTTTCCAAGATCATCATAATGTACTAAAGCTTCCATTTTTAATAAGTCAACAATTCCTTTAAAGTTATCTTCTTTTCCAATAGGTAATGCAATTGGCACAGCATTTGCTTGTAATCTTTCTCTTAATTGTTTTACGCAATTATAGAAATCAGCACCTGTGATGTCCATTTTATTAACATATACCATTCTTGGTACATTATATTTATTTGCTTGTCTCCAAACAGTTTCTGATTGTGGTTGAACGCCACCCTTAGCACAAAGTACTGTAACAGAACCGTCTAGTACTCTAAGAGATCTTTCAACTTCTATTGTAAAGTCAACGTGTCCTGGAGTGTCTATTATATTTATTCTGTTATTGTTCCAAAAACAAGTTGTTGCAGCTGAAGTAATTGTTATACCTCTTTCTTGTTCTTGAGCCATCCAGTCCATTGTTGCTTCACCTTCATGAACTTCACCTATTTTATGTGTTTTACCAGTATAAAATAGTATTCTTTCAGTAGTAGTAGTTTTACCAGCATCAATATGTGCCATGATACCGATATTTCTTGTCCTCTCAAGAGGATATTCTCTACCTGCCATTTATTTTCCTCCTTTGCATTAATATTACCATCTGTAATGCGCAAATGCACGGTTTGCTTCTGCCATTTTGTGAGTATCTTCTTTTTTCTTGAATGCAGAACCTTGTGAGTTTATAGCATCCATAATTTCTCCTGCTAACTTTTCTTCCATGCTATGTTCATTTCTTTTTCTAGCATATTCTACAAGCCATCTAATTGCAAGAGATTGTTTTCTATCAGCTCTAATTTCCATTGGAACTTGGTATGTAGCTCCACCTACACGTCTTGCTTTTACTTCAAGAGCAGGTGTAACATTTTCTAAAGCTTGTTGGAATGCATCTAAAGCTTCTCTTCCTGTCTTTTCAGCTACAATATTAAAAGCACCATAAACAATCTTTTGAGCTGTTACTTTTTTACCATCCCACATAACTTTGTTTATAAGTTTTGTTACAACTTTAGAATTGTAAACTGGATCTGGCATAACTTCTCTTTTTGTAATATGTCCTTTTCTTGCCACTTTTCTTCCCTCCTTATATAAATTTTAAACTTAAATTAAGTCTATAGGTACTCAAAAATTTTTAATTTCTGTAAGGGCTCATTGTTTAATATATTTTAAACTTAAGCGCCTAACTTAAAACTATTTTTTCTTTGCTCTTTTTGCACCATATTTTGATTTTGCTTGCATACGATTTGCAACACCTGCTGTATCAAGCACACCTCTAACAATGTGATAACGAACACCTGGAAGATCTTTAACCCTTCCTCCTCTGATTAGAACAACACTATGTTCTTGTAAGTTATGTCCTATTCCTGGGATATATGCAGTTACTTCCATTGTATTAGAAAGTTTTACTCTGGCTACTTTACGAAGAGCTGAGTTTGGTTTTTTAGGAGTTTGAGTTTTAACAACTGTACAAACACCTCTTTTTTGTGGAGAAGATTGATTAGTAGCAGCTTTTTTTCTTGAGTTATAACCTCTTTGTAAAGCTGGTGATTTAGATTTAGTTACTTTATCTTCTCTACCTTTTCTAACTAATTGGCTAAATGTAGGCACTTTAAGTTCACCTTCCTTTCTTCCTATGTATTATGTAAAATTCACATAATACATATTTAATTATAATAAAAAATTAGCATAAAGTCAATGTTTTTTACGTATTTTTACATAAATATTACATTTTTTACAAAAATAGTGCAGAGAAATTTTCTCTGCACTATTATAATCATCCTACGACTTTACTATTACTATTGTCAATTGCAATAATATCATACGTCTTGTCAATCATATCTTTTATAAGGCTATATTGATGTGTACAAATAAGAATAAATCTCTTTTTATCCCTATTACAATACTCCTTAATAAACTCTACAACTTTCCTTGCATTATTTACATCTAGGCTACCAATTGGTTCATCAATACATACCAAATCAGAATTACCTAAATTATATAATGTTCTTGCAATTAAAGCTCTTTGCAGTAATCCATTTGAAAGTTCTTTGCAAGAGACCTTACTTAATGAATCCACAGTTTTAAACTTATTGCCAAGTTGTATACCCAAAATGATTTCAACAAGCTTATTATATTATTACTTTTTAAATATAATATATGTATCTAAAATGTTATAATAAACAAATTTTGTAGCATTTCTATCCAAATAAGAAGTATAATCACCATCTCTTAAAACCCTTATTGTTTTATCTGGTACATCAGATATTCCTTCCACTTTAAACTCAACCAAGCTCTCATTTTTGTTATTATCAAGTATAGATTTCAATTTTGTATTAAAATCAGACATATTATCAATATAACTATTATTTTTTATATAATAATTATTGTTATTTGATGTAGATTGTGGAAGTATATTTTCTTCATCTATAGTATGTGATTCCTTTATTTCTTCGCTAGTTATATTAAAATATGAATGTACAACTACATTTTCATCTACTGATTCAATAGACTTATTAGATGTTAAATCTGTATGATACCACTCACCATCTATTTCTACTAAATTCCAAGCATGAGGTTCAGATTTTAAGCTTCCAGATACGACTAATGAATTAATACCTACTCTATCAAGTAAAATTTGTAAAGCCTTTGCAATACCATCACACACAGCTGATTTTTCAACTAAAGCACCATATATATTATGGCATTTATTTGGTATATCACTTATTTTCTCATACTTGTAATAGCTAATACTTTCACCAAGATAATCATGTATTTTTACTTCATTATTGAAACTTTCTCCCTCTATTATATTACATTCACTTATTATGTTATTTATAATTACGTCTATTTCGTTTATCTTTTCATTTAATTGTTCCATATTTTCATAACTATAATTTAGGCGAAGTCTAATTCTAGTTTTAGATAAAGTTTCTATTGATTCAACTGAATACTTTTCCTCTAAATAAAAGACTTCTGGATGGTCAAGTAAAAATTTATGAAGTGCAATTTCTACATCCTTCATTGCTGTTTCAGAATCTATATAGTTATATTCTTTTAAATCTATCTCACTACTTAAGTCTTTAACACCATTTGCAATAGCAGTATATATAATTTTTTGTTCTTCTGTTAACGTATTAAAATAAAAAGAATTGTTTTTTATTCCCAGTTTATTTATGCTAAAATCAGATGTATAAGGCTCTACTTTATCAGATGAAAACATTCCTTTAATATCACTAATCATTAAACTTATGTTATTTAATAATTTAGGATTTCTATATATTACAAACACAGAACCTATAAGTATAACACATATTATAAATACTGTTAAAAACTTTTTCATTATTTATTACTCCCCTTATTTTAGTATATAACTTATTTTAGTATATATACCAACAAATTTCAATGAAAAAAAGAAATTTAGTGTTTATTTTACTAAATTTCTTTTTTACATTATTCTTTTATCTCGTTAAATATATATTCTTCTGTAGAGACATTATCTGAAGTAGTATCTGGTTCATCGCTTTCAATTTTAATGCTATCATAATCGATTATTCCAGTACCAGCAGGTATTAATCTACCGATTATAACATTTTCTTTAAGTCCAAGTAATTTATCAACTTTTCCTTTTACTGCTGCATCTGTTAATACTCTAGCAGTCTCTTGGAATGATGCTGCAGATAAGAATGAGTCTGTTTGTAATGCTATCTTTGTTATACCTTGTAGTGTTTTTTGTCCTTTTGCAACTTTCTTTCCTTCAGCCATTGCTACTTTATTAGCATGGTTAAATTCTGTCATATCTACAGTAGTTCCTGTAATTAGAGAAGTTTCACCAGCATCTACTACTAATATTTTTCTTAGCATTTGTCTTCCAACTATTTCAATATGTTTATCATTTATATGAACACCTTGTGTTCTATATACTTTTTGAACTTCATCTATTAAATAGTTTTCAACTGCTACATCGCCATTTATACGTATTATATCATGAGGATCAAGTGAACCTTCAGTTATTCTATCTCCAGCTTTTACAACTGAACCATCAGTAACTACAAGTCTCATTCCATATGGAATAATATATTTTTCTACATATTTATCATCACGAGTAACAATAACTTCTTTATTAGAACCATGTTCGCCTAGAGTTACTGTACCATCTATTTCAGTAACCATAGCAACGCCCTTAGGTTTTCTAGCTTCAAATAATTCTTCAACTCTAGGAAGACCTTGTGTTATATCAGATCCTGCAACACCACCACTATGAATTGTTCTCATTGTAAGTTGGGTACCAGGTTCACCTATAGATTGAGCAGCTATTATACCAATTGCCTCACCTGGTGTAATAGGTTCACCAGTAGCAAGGTTCTTACCATAACATTTAGCACAAACTCCTCTAACAGATTCGCAAGTAAATGCAGATCTAATTTTTACTCTTTGTACTCCTGTTTTTATAATTTTATCTGCAATATCTTCAGTAACATATGTATTGTGAGGGAATAACACATTACCATTTTCATCAGTTATATCCTCAGCTAAATATCTACCTTCAATTCTTTCAGATAATTTTTCAATTGGTTCTCCACTTTCCATGATTGATTCAACATAAAATCCTTCATGTGTTCCACAATCATCTTCCATTACAATTACATCTTGGTTAACATCAACAAGTCTTCTTGTTAAGTAACCAGAGTCAGCAGTTCTTAAAGCTGTATCAGCAAGACCCTTTCTTGCACCATGTGAAGCAATAAAGAATTCTATAACGTCTAGACCTTCTTTAAAGTTAGATTTTATAGGTAACTCTATTGTTCTACCCATTGTATCAGCCATAAGTCCACGCATACCACCAAGTTGTCTAATTTGAGTTGGGTTACCTCTAGCACCAGTATTTGCCATCATTTGTAATGGATTCATAATGTTAGGGTTATTCATTATCTCTGCTTGTATTTTATCTGTTGCATTAGACCATATTTTGATTATTTCGTTATATCTTTCCTCATTAGAAATAAGTCCACGTTTATAGTTTTTACTTACTACTTCCGCGTCTTCAGCAGCTTTAGCAAGAATTTGAGGTTTATTTTTTGGTATTTCAATATCAGAAACAGATATTGTAACAGCAGCTTGTGTTGAATATTTATATCCATTTTCTTTTATATCATCTAACACAACAGCCGTTTTTGCTATACCGTGTTTTGCTATACATTTATCAACTATTTGTCCAAGTTGTTTTTTCTTTACTTCAAAATCAATTTCTAGTTTTAAATAGTTTTCTTCTTTACTTCTATCAACATATCCAATATCTTGAGGAATATAACTATTGAATATAAGTCTTCCAGCAGTAGCATCTATTATTCCAGTATATTTTTTACCATCTATTTCCTTTGATACCTTTACTTTGATAGGAGCATGCATTCCTATGAATTTTTCATCATAAGCCATCATTACTTCATCAACACTTGAAAATATCTTTCCTGCACCAGGTTCATCATCTATTTTTACAGTTAGATAGAAACTTCCTAGTATCATATCCATTGAAGGAACTGCGACTGGTTTACCATCTTGTAATTTAAGTAAGTTATTTGAAGCAAGCATTAACATTTTTGCTTCTGCTACAGCTTCTGGTGATAATGGAACGTGTACTGCCATTTGGTCACCATCAAAGTCAGCATTAAATGCTGTACAAACAAGTGGATGTAATTTTATTGCTCTACCTTCAACTAAAACTGGCTCAAAAGCTTGAATACCAAGTCTATGTAATGTAGGCGCACGGTTTAATAGAACAGGTCTATCTTTTATAACGTCTTCTAAAACATCCCATACTTCAACAGCTGTTCTTTCAACCATTCTTTTTGCATTTTTAATGTTAAATGCTAAACCTCTTTTTACAAGTTCTTTCATAACAAAAGGTTTAAATAGTTCAAGAGCCATCTCTCTTGGTAATCCACATTGATGTATTTTTAGTGCTGGTCCAACAACTATAACTGAACGTCCAGAATAGTCAACACGTTTACCAAGTAAGTTTTGTCTAAATCTACCTTGTTTACCTTTTAACATGTCTGATAGAGATTTTAAAGCTCTTCCACCAGCACCAGTTATAGGTCTTCCACGTCTTCCGTTATCAATTAATGCATCAACAGATTCTTGAAGCATTCTTTTTTCGTTTCTTACTATTATATCTGGAGCTTCTAATTCAAGTAATCTTTTTAATCTGTTATTTCTGTTAATAACTCTTCTATATAAATCATTAAGATCAGAAGTTGCAAACCTACCACCATCAAGTTGTACCATTGGACGCAAGTCTGGTGGTATTACAGGTAATGCTTCTAATATCATCCATTCTGGCTTATTACCTGATTCTATAAATGCATCAACTGTTTCAATTCTTTTTATAAGTTTTGCACGTTTAGCACCAGTTGATTTCTCTAATTCTTTTTTTAGACTTTTTTGTAATTTAACTAAATCTATTTTTTGTAATAGTTCTCTGATAGCTTCTGCACCCATGCCAACTCTTAAACTATCAGGTCCATATTTTTCTAAAGCTTCTCTATATTCTTTTTCATTTATAACGTCGCACTCTTTAAAACCTGTATCTTTAGCATCTAAAACTACATAAGAAGCGAAGTATAATACTTTTTCTAAAGCTTTAGGAGACATATCTAGTATAAGGCCCATTCTACCTGGTATTCCTTTAAAGAACCAGATGTGTGAGACAGGGCAAGCAAGTTCAATATGCCCTAGTCTTTCACGTCTTACTTTTTTCTTTGTAACTTCAACACCACATCTATCACAAATGATGCCTTTATATCTTACTTTCTTGTATTTACCACAATAACATTCCCAATCTTTTGTTGGTCCAAATATTTTTTCGCAAAATAGACCATCTCTTTCAGGTTTTAAAGTTCTGTAGTTGATAGTTTCTGGTTTTTTAACTTCTCCTTTTGACCATTCCCTAATCTTTTCTGGAGAGGCAAGACCAATACTTAATCTATCAAAATTATCCATATCTTGCATACTTTAAATTCCTCCTTATAAACTATACTTCGTCTTCATCAACATCAATAAAATCTTCATCTAATGTATCTTCATCATCTATAATTTCGCCCTCTTCATCTTCTAAAGACATACCAGCAAAATCACTATCTGTAACTGCTAATTCTTCGTCTTCATCAAAGTTTGGCTCAATACCATCTGTATCATCTTCCATTGATTCTCTAAGTTCAAGTTTTTGATCTTCTCTATACATTTGAAGGTCAAGTCCTAAGCTTTGAAGTTCTTTTGTAAGAACTCTAAATGACTCAGGAATACCTGGTTTTGGTATACTTTCACCTTTAACAATAGCTTCATATGTTTTTAAACGTCCAACGATATCATCAGATTTTACTGTAAGCATTTCTTGTAAAGTATAAGACGCACCATATGCTTCAAGTGCCCAAACTTCCATCTCACCAAATCTTTGACCACCAAATTGAGCTTTACCTCCAAGTGGTTGTTGAGTAACAAGTGAATATGGTCCGATTGAACGAGCATGTATTTTATCTTCAACCATATGATATAGTTTTAACATATACATATAACCAACTGTTACTTCCGCATCTAGTAATTCACCAGTTCTACCATCACGAATTGGGAATTTTCCTGTAGGATTTAATCCTTGCTTTTTAAATAATTCTACTATATCAGATTCTTTTGCACCATCAAATACTGGAGTTGCAACTTTCCATCCAAGTTGTTTTGCAACATAACCTAAATGTGTTTCAAGTAATTGTCCAACGTTCATACGAGATGGTAATCCGAGTGGATTTAATACTATTTGTAATGGTGTACCATCTGGTAAATATGGCATATCTTCTCTTGGTAAAATTCTAGATATAACACCTTTGTTACCATGACGTCCTGAAAGTTTATCACCAACAGCAATTTTTCTTTTTTGTGCAATATATATTCTAACTACTTTATGAACTCCTGCTGCAAGTTCATCACAATTTTCTCTTGTAAATATTTTTACATTTACAACTGTACCAGATTCACCATGTGGTACTCTAAGAGATGTATCTCTAACTTCTCTTGCTTTTTCACCAAATATTGCACGTAATAATTTTTCTTCTGCAGTAAGTTCTGTTTCACCCTTAGGAGTTACCTTACCAACAAGTATATCACCAGGTCTTACTTCAGCACCAATACGAATAATTCCATTTTCATCAAGATCTTTTAATACATCGTCACCAACATTTGGAACTTCTCTTGTAATTTCTTCAGGTCCAAGTTTTGTGTCTCTAGCTTCACAATCATAATCTTCAATATGTATTGTTGTAAGGACATCATCTCTAACTAAATCTTCAGAAATTAGTATGGCATCCTCATAGTTATAACCTTCCCAAGTCATAAAGCCTACTAAGATATTTTTACCTAATGCTAATTCTCCATTTTCAGTTGATGGACCATCAACAATAACATCGCCTTTTTTAACCTTTTCACCTTTTACAACAATTGGTTTTTGGTTAATACAAGTACCTTGGTTTGATCTTTGATATTTTATTAGATGATATTCATCTTTTCCTGTTTTTGTATCAATTACAACTTTATTTGAATCAACATATGAAACAACACCATCATTTTTAGCTGTTATAACTATTCTTGAATCAACTGCTGCTTTATATTCTATACCAGTTCCAACAATTGGACTTTCAGATTTTATTAATGGAACTGCTTGACGTTGCATGTTAGCACCCATAAGAGCACGTTTAGCATCATCATTTTCAAGGAATGGTATCATAGCTGTTGCAACTGAAACAAGTTGTTTTGGAGATACATCCATAAGATCAACTTTTTCTTTTTCAATTTCAAATATTTCATCTTGATGTCTTACTTTAACTCTTTTATTTAAGAATCTATTTTCTTCATCAAGTGGTTCATTTGCTTGAGCAACAACATATCTATCCTCATCTTCTGCTGTTAAATAAACAACTTCATCAGTAATTTTTCCTGTTTCTTTATCTATTACTCTATATGGTGTTTCTATAAAACCATATCTATTTATTCTTGCAAATGTAGAAAGCGAAGATATAAGTCCTATGTTAGGTCCTTCTGGAGATTCAATTGGACATAGTCTTCCATAATGTGTATGGTGAACGTCACGAACCTCAAATCCTGCTCTTTCTCTAGATAAACCACCAGGTCCAAGTGCAGATATTTTTCTTTTATGTATAAGTTCTGCAAGAGGATTGATTTGATCCATGAATTGTGATAATTGAGAACTACCAAAGAATTCTCTAATTGAACCTACTATTGGTTTTATATTTATTAGAGTTTGTGGTGTAGCAATATCAAGATCTTGAGTAGCCATTCTTTCACGTACAACTCTTTCAAGTCTTGCAAGACCAATTCTAAATTGATTTTGTAATAACTCACCAACGCATCTTACACGTCTATTTCCTAAATGGTCTATGTCATCAACTCTTCCCATACCATGTCTAAAGTTTAAGAAATAGTTAATTGATGCCATTATATCATCTAAAGTAGCACATTTTACTACTAGTTTTTCTCTATTTAGTTTTATTTGTTTTCTTAAAGTTTTTTCATCCGCATCTTTGTATTTTTCAAGTAATTCTTTAAGTGCTGGTAAATATACTTCCTCTTTTATTACTTCTTTATCTATATCCATACCTAAATATTTTGATATATTAACTGTATTATTACCAATTACTTTTACTTTTTTATCATCTCTTTTTACATAAACAACATTTATACCACTTTGTTTAATTTCTTCAGCAACTTCTTCTTTTATTACTTCTCCAGCATTTACAAATATTTCTCCGGTTTCTGGATTAACTATATTCTCTGCAGCTATCTCGCCAGTGATTCTATTTGCAATACTTAATTTTCTATTATATTTATATCTACCAACTCTTGCTAAATCATATCTTCTTGGCTCATATAATAATCCAAAAAGTAAGCTTTTTGCAGCATCAACATGTAGAGGCTCACCTGGTCTAATCTTTTTATAAATTTCAAGTAAAGCTTCATCTTGAGTTTTAGCTGGATCTTTATATAATACTTCATTTAATAAATCATCTTCAAATAATTCCATTATTTGAGTATCAGTCTCAATTCCTAATGCACGTATAAGTGTTGTTAGAGGAACTTTTCTAGTTCTATCTACTCTAGCGTATAACATATCAGATGAGTCTGATTCAAGTTCAATCCAAGTTCCACGGTTTGGCATAATAGTAGCAGCATATAAAAATTTACCTGCTTTATCCCTTTCTGCAGCAAAATATACACCTGGAGAACGTACTAATTGAGATATAACAACCCTTTCTGCTCCATTAATCAAGAAAGTACCATTATCTGTCATTATTGGTAAATCACCTAAGAATATTTCTTGCTCTTTGATTTCACCAGTTTCACGATTGATAAGTCTTACTTGTACTTGTAATCTTGATGAATAAGTTGTATTTCTCTCCTTTGCTTCTTCTATAGTGTACTTAGTTTCTTCCTCTAATCTATAGTCAACAAATTCTAGTAATAAATTACCAGAGAAATCACTTATCGGAGAAGCATCAGATAAAACGTCTTTAAGTCCAGACTTTAAAAACCATTCATAAGATTGCTTTTGAATGTCTATTAAATCAGGCATATCAACAACTTCTTTGATTTTTGAAAAACTCATTCTTTTTGCTTTTCCATTGATTACTTCATGAACCATTTTTATACCCCCACACATATACACATTAAAAAGGCGACAAAAACCCAAATTAGTTAACATAACTAATTTGAATCTCTTTTATACACCTTTTAATTAACTTTTTATAAACATTTTTCTCAACTATTTCAACCATCCTTTGTATTGTAGTTTACATAGTAATTTCTAATAGAAACAATATTTATAGTATTATAACACAATAACATAAAAAAAGTCAACGAATTTTTCAAAAAAGCTTTACTTTTTAGTAAATTTATACACCGATAAAAGAACTACCGGCTTAACCGGTAGTAATATTTTAAAATAAATTTTGAAATTGTTTTACAATTCCATTAACCAAAAATTGTGACATTTTTAAAATTTCTATTTGAACCTTATCAAAAGCATTAATGTCTCCTATATAGTCACCTTGTAATCTTCTGTTTACTTCATCAGTTGTAAGACGTAAATGTTCATATAACATTTTACGCATTTCTTCTTTTGGATAAAAAGGATTTATACTATTAAAGGCATCAGCCATTTCATCAGCATTTTTATACCATTTTGTATTTAAATTTGCTGCCTTTTCATCATTTTTATTCTTTAGTGCAACAATTAAATCCTTTCCAATTACTAAATGCTCTGTAAGTAATTGTTGAATTTTATTTGCTACAACATCTCCATAAAATCTTCTAAAAATATTAGCTATATCCTTTGGATTTTCTAAAAGACGTGCTTGTGTAGCATCTAAGTCCTTTAAATTTTCAGCAATACTTATTAAAAGCATTCGTGTCCACATAACATGTTGCTCTCACGCTAAATTCATCTGTTTTATTAACTTAACTTGATTCATACTTACTAAGTAATTTAAGTTTTGTCCATAATTTGGGTAAATATAAATTTGTTGACCAACTCTTAAATCATATGGATTTAAAGCTATATTAGTATCAATTATTTTTTGTACTGTTGTTCCATATTGCATTGCTAAATTATATAAAGTATCTCCTGGTCTTATTGTATGTAAAATTGGGTTTATTTCATTCATAATATTATTTCCTCCTAATATACAATATTAGTGAAAATAAAAATTGTTTACATTATTTTAGAAAATATATAATTTTACCTCTAACATATTAACAAATTTATTTTGCTATAAATATTATTCTTACTATATAATAAAAAAAGACGGATTTACCGCCTTTTTATATATTTCCTTCTTTTAATCTATCAGCTCTATCTGCAGCTATAAGTGCTTCTATTAATTCATCCATATTTCCATTAAGAAAACTTTCTAACTGATAAATAGTATAATTAATTCTATGATCTGTTACTCTACTTTGAGGATAATTATATGTCCTTATTTTTTCACTTCTTGCTCCACTTCCAACTTGTAATCTTCTTGTTGTAGCAAGTTCATTTTCTTGCTTTTCTTGTTCTATTTCATATAGTTTAGAACGTAACATTTTCATTGCAGTTTCTTTATTTTGTAATTGAGATCTTTCATTTTGACAAGCTACAACAATACCAGTTGGTATATGTGTTATTCTTATAGCAGAAGATGTTTTATTTACGTGTTGACCACCTGCACCACTTGCTCTATATGTATCAATTCTAAGATCGTTGTTATTTATTTCAACTTCTACATCTTCAACTTCTGGTAAAACTGCAACTGTAACTGTTGATGTATGTATTCTACCACTTGCTTCCGTCTCTGGAACACGTTGAACTCTATGGACTCCACTTTCAAATTTTAATTTGCTATATGCTCCTTTTCCTTTTATTATAAACGAAACTTCCTTTAAACCTCCAATACCAGTTTCGTTAATATCTATTATTTCTACTTGCCACCTTTTAAGTTCAGCATACATAGTATACATTCTATATAAATTATACGCAAATAAAGCAGCTTCTTCACCACCTGCACCACCACGTATTTCAATTATAACGTTACTATCATCATTTTGATCTTTTGGTAATAATAATATTTTTAACTCTTCTTCCATTTTTGAAAGTTTTTCTTTTGAAGAATAATACTCTTCTTCTGCAAATTCTTTCATTTCAGGATCGCTCATCATTTCTTTAGCTTCATCCATATTATTTTTCACTTGTTTATATTCTACATATTTATCAACTACATCTTTCATAGCTGATTGCTCTTTCATATATTTTCTCCAAGAATCTTGATCAGCTATTACTTCAGGATCAGATATTTTCTCAGTTAATTCGTTATACTTTTTTTCTAGTTCTTCTAATTTATCAAACATTTAAAATTCTCCTATCATTATCAATATATACGTATTTATTTTAACATAATATCTTTATTGTTTCAATATATTATATGGAAATATCGAAAAATTTAATTAAATAAAACTTGTTTATTAGCTGCTATTATTACCATTTTATAATTTTTTCTTTTACTTGTTAAATTATAATGTATTTTTAATATATTGAATCGTGGTTCAATACTGTTTTCAATATCTATATTATTTTATATGTTGACAAACAATAGACATGAATATATAATATAATCGTAACAAATAACGTAATTTTATTTAATTAAAGAAAAGGAGCAATTTATTATGCAAGTAACTCAAAAAAATTCGACTACTCGGGAAGAAGTAAAAAATGTTAGAAGTATAAATGGTTTATTAGATGAATTAGGTGAACTTACACCAAATGAAGCAAATAACCTTATAAAATCTAATAATTGTGTGGTAAGAAAAAGAGCCATCGAGTATGCTGATAGGCAAAGTAGATTAAAACAACTATTAGCAGAAGATGATTCTAATGTTGAAGAACTTATACTATCTTCTTTAGGAGACCTAACAGTAGAGGAAGCAAGTAAGCTATTTTTAGAAGCTTGTAGTTATAATGTAAGAGAAATGGCTTCCAAGTATGCTGATAGGCAAAGTAGATTAGCATCACTATTAGTAGAATATAACTCTAATGTTATAAACTTTATACTCTCTTCTTTAGGGGACCTAACAGTAGAGGAAGCAAATAAGCTACTTCTAGAAGCTTATAGTTATAATGTAATAAGCAAAATCTTAAAGTATACTGATAGGCAAAGTAAAATAAAAAGACTATTAGTGGAAGAAAAAGATACTGTTATAGACCTCATATTAGCTTCTTTAGAAAAATTAAAAGCAGAAGAAATAAGTCCACTTCTAGAAGCTGATAGTAAGAGAGTAAGAGATTATTCATGGGAGTCTATGAACTATCTAAGTACATTAGATAAAATATTGTTATCTAAAAGTTGTTCTCTTAGCCAATGTGAATTAGCTTCTTTAGGAGTTATACCAACAAAAAATGCAAATAAACTACTTCTATATTCTAAAGACTTTAAAATAAGAGAAATGGTTGTAAAATATGCTGATAGACAAACTAAATTAGCAGTACTATTAAAAGAAAAAGAAAATGCTGTTATAGACCTTATATTCTCTTCTTTAGGAGACCTAACAGTAGAGGAAGCAAATAACCTACTTCTAGAAGCTTATAGTTATAAGGTAAGAGAAAATGTTATCAGGTATGCTGATAGGCAAAGCAAATTAGAACGGTTATTAGTCGAAGAAATTATTGCAGACCTTATATTTTATTCTTTAGGTGATATATCAACAGAAGAAGCGAATAAGTTACTTCTAGAAGCTGGTGATTATAATGTAAGAGAAATGGCTATCAAATATGCTGATAGACAAACTAAATTAGCACGATTATTAGTAGAAGAAACTTCTGAGGTTATTGACCCTATATTGAACTCTTTAGGTGAGTTAACAATAGAAGAAACAGATAAACTTCTAAAAGCTCATACGTTGAAAGTAATAAAATATGCAATGCTCAATGTATGTTCTGAAGGTTTAGAAGAATTAAGGGATGTAATAATTGAAAAATTAAAGTATATTAAAGAATAGCATAAAAAAGATTAATTCGATAAAATAGACTTCGTTTGAAGTCTATTTTTCGTTAATGATTGAATTATATTAACACTAATTAGAAAATTTTAAGTAAAAAAATAACCGTTAAAGCAGAATTATTGCTTTAATGGTTATTATATTTATTCCATATCATCATCATTTAAAATTTTAAGTTGTGCTTCTAACATAGAACTTACTTTTATTCTATATATTTGCATTTGTTTTTTCTTTTCTTCAAGTTCAAATTCCTTTTTTGCAATTTCAATTTTAAGACTTTCTAGATTATTTTTTGCGTCAGCTTCTGCTTGTTGTTTTATTCTTTCTGCTTCTTTTTGTGCAGCTGCTTTTATATCATCAGCTGAAGATTGTGCATTCTCAACAGTCTTATTTATTCCATCTTCTATTGACTTATAATATGATACTGAATTTTCTATATTGTATAATTTTTCTTTAAGTTCAGAATTTTCTTTGTATAAGAATTCATAGTCTTCCATTACCTTTACTAAGAAATCTTCTACATCAGCTATATCATAGCCGCCAATCTTTGTTTTCTTAAAAGTCTTGTTATCTATATCTACAGGTGTTAACATATATTCCCTCCTCTTTTTATATTAAAAAGCAGACACAACAATGCCTGCTTTTGCTTTTATTATTTTAGCCACGAAAATGACATTTTTTGTTGTTTATATTGTGATCTTTCCAAATCATTTTGTATCTCTACATTTTTTGGCGTTATAAGATATATAAGGTTAGAAACTCTTTGTATAGTTCCTTCTACCATAAAAGTAGCTCCACTTAAAAAATCTAAGATTCCTCTTGCATCTTCTTTACCAACGTTTTCTAGATTAATTATAATAGATTTTCTACTTTTTAAATACTCACCTATTCCTTCAACTTCATCATAACAAGTTGGTTGAGTTATAACCATTTTTGAAGAAGATACTCCTGTATTCATTGGTATAACTTTAGTTTGCATATTTCTTGGTGAATATTGAGATTCTCTTTCTATATCACTAAAAGATCTTCTTTGTTTAACAGGTGGTTTTTCATATATATCTTGTACGTTTTCGTCTTCAAAGCCTTCATTTTCATCGTTAATATATTCTTCGTTTTCATCATATTCTTCAGCTTCTTGGCCGCCAACTCCTATCAAATTCATAAACTTGTTTATAATAGCCGCACTCATAATTTCCCTCCTACGATACTTTTATATACAATTATTAAACACTAAAAAATTAAATATGTCAATACTTTAGACATTTTTTTTACAAAATAGTTTACATTATTTTTATCTATAAGGATATGTAAATGGCAATCCAGAATAAAATTGTAAAGGATTTACTCTTTTTCCATTTTGATATACTTCAAAATGTAAATGTGGACCTGTTGAATTACCAGTAGATCCAACATAAGCTATTACTTGTCCTTTTGTAACTTTTTGTCCCTTAGAAACTGCTAATGAACTTGCATGTCCATAAAGAGATATATATACATTTCCATCAGTTGTATTTTTTCCGTGATTTATTATAACATAATTTCCATATCCATAACTACCATATGAAGCTGTAGTAACTGTTCCATCAGCCATTGCTTTAATTGGTTTTCCATTTATTCCACTGCCAGCAATATCAGCACCAGTATGAGCACTACCTGCTGGATTTACTAAGTTATATATTTCTCCAAATTCAGTAGTAATTACGTAATAATTTGGTACTGGCCAAGCAAAGTCTCCTACGAAAACATTACCTGTCCCATTATTAGCACTGTTTTGTGCTTCTTGTGCTATTCTTGCTAATTCATCATCAACTTTTTTCTTTGCAGCTTCTCTTTTTTTAGTTAAATCATCAGAAATTGCTTGCAAATTTTCCTTTGAGTTATTTAGTTCTGCTACTTTATTTTGTTTTGCTTGTAAAGTATCATTTAAAGCTTGTGTTGATTTTTCAACATCATATTTTAATTGGTCTAACTGTAATTTTTGAACTTCTATATCTTTTTTTATATAATCTATATACTCTTTTTGATTTTTTATATTTCCTACAAGTGATCTATCATATTCTAATATGCTATTGTATACATTCATTCTAGAAAAGAAATCAGCTATTCCTTTTGATGAAAGTAAAATTTCCCATATACTAGGTATACCATTTTCATAAATTGCTCTAAGTCTTGTAGTATACATATCCTCTGCAGTATTATATAATTGTGCAGAGTCCTGTAATGCTTTTTCTTGTTTTTCTAATTTTTCATTTACTTCACTAACTTTTGCTTCAAGGCTTGCTAATTCTTTACTATATTGAGACATTTTACTATCAAGATCAGCTATATCATAAGTATATTGTGCTATTTGCTTTTCCACACCTGTTAGTTTAGAAGCATTTTCTTTTTGTTCTTGTTTAATTCTTTCAAGTTCTTGCTCATACTCATCAAGCTTAGCTGCTGTAATCTCATTAGTAAATAAAGGTGTAATAACAAACATTATCATAATTATAGCTAAAGCTTTAAACTTAATCATCCTATGTTTCATATTCCTACCTCCTACGCTTTTAGATATTTTCTAATTGAAATAGAACTTCCGAAAATACCTATAAATAGTCCTAAAACTATATATGCTATTAATATTTGATACCATATTTGTGTATAAGGAATAAATCCAAATACACCTAATGATGAACCAATTTGAGGTAATCTAGCGTATAAAACAACGTATGCAAGAGAAATTAATATAAATGATATGACTGCAGAAATTATTCCTATAATTGCTCCTTCAACAACAAAAGGTGTTTTTATAAATCTATTAGTTGCTCCAATATATCTCATAATTACAATTTCACGTTTGTTTGAATAAACAGCTAGTTTTATTGTATTAGAAATTATAAATATACTTACTATTAAAAGTACTACACCTATTCCTAACAAAAATATATTTGCTATTTTAGATATGGCAACAACAGCTTCGATAGTTGTTTCATTATATTTTACTTTATATATTCCTTCTATCTTTTCAACTTCTGCTTTTACTTGTTGACTATCTTCTACTCTATCAAATTTTATAACAAATGAAGCTGGGAATATATTTACATTACTTAAGCCTTCTAAAAAATATTCCTGTCCTTCAAAAATTGCCTTTGCATCTTCAAAAGCTTTATCTTTATCAAGATACTCTATACTCTTTACACCAGGAATTTGTTCTAATTCGTCTCTCATATATTCTATATCTTCTTCTGTTGCACTGTCTTCAATAAGAGCTTGTAAACCTTGCTCTTCTCTTACAGTTTTTACGTTTGCATTTACGTTTTGAAATAATACTATAAATATTCCAAGAACTAACATAGTTGCACATATTATAAGCATTGTAGAAAATGTTTTTGAACTATGCTTTCTTAAATTATTATAGCCTTCTTTAAATAAATAAGTTCCTGTAGACATCTTTAGTATCCTCCTCTTTGCTCATCTTTAATAATCTTTCCGTGATCTAGAGCAATAACTCTTTTGTTTAAACTGTTAACAATATCTTTAGCATGAGTTACAACTAAAATAGTTGTACCCCTAGAATTAATTTCTAATAGAGTTTTAAAGATTTCATCTGCAGTCACTGGATCAAGATTTCCAGTAGGCTCATCTGCTATTATTATTGGAGGCTTTGTAACTAATGCCCTTGCAAGAGCTACTCTTTGTTGTTCTCCACCAGATAATTGATTTGGATAGTAGTTTTCTTTTCCTGCTAAGCCAACCATCTCTAATGCAGATTTTAACTGAGTTTTAATTTCTCTATCTGAAGCTTCTATAACATGTAAAGCAAAAGTAATGTTTTCAGCAACTGTTCTATCATATAATAATCTAAAATCTTGGAAAACAAATCCTATTTTTCTTCTTAAAAATGGGATTTCCTTTTGTTTTATTCTTGTTATATCTCTATTATCAATTAATATTTTTCCACTTGATGGCTCTTCTTCTTTAATCATTAATTTTAAAAAAGTAGATTTACCTGAACCAGATGGCCCAACAAGAAAAGCAAATTCACCCTTTTCAATCCTTACATTTACATTATCTAAAGCAACCACATCATGGCTATATTTTTTACTTACACCTATAAATTCTATCATTTGTTTTTTCCTTTCATATATATACCTATTTAATCATATCATAAAAAACAATTAAAGTCTACAAAAAGTTATATTTTTTGCATTTCTTTTAGTACTTTTCGTATAATTTCTTCAACACTATTATTTGCTATATCTAAATTAAGTATAACTTCTTTTATCTGATTTTGAGAATATCCTAAAACTTGTAAAGCAGTTATTGCTTCACTTTCGTTTGGATTTATTGTATTTTTAATTAGTTTCTTCTCAGATATATCAATCATTTGATCTTTTATAACTTTATCTTTTAATTCAAAAATTATTTTTTGTGCCATCTTAGGTCCTATTCCTGGAATACTTTTTAAAGTTGCAATATTATCTGTAGCAATAGCAACACACATATCACTTACATTTACATTTGATATTATTCCAAGCGCAACTTTTGGACCTACCCCACTAACACTAATTAATTTCTTAAAAAATTCTAATGTCTCAAGTGAAGTAAATCCAAATAATTTCATATCGTCTTCTCTTACATTTAAATATGTATAAATTTTTACTTTATTTTTATTATCTTCAAGCGAAAGAATTTCACTTTCAGGCATATATATTTCATAACCAATATCATTTACATCAAGTATAATTCTATCTGAAAACTTACTATCTATTGTTCCTTTAAAATGTGCGTACACATTATCACCTCTTATGTTAATATTTTACACAATATATCAAATATTGTCAATATTATTCACTTTTTTCTATTGTTATAACATCCGAGATTTCTCTTAAATTTATAAGCTCATTATTTTTTATAAGTTTTGTTATATTCTCTTCAGTTTTATCGCTTACATTATTTAATTTAATTATAACTTCTATTTTTTCCTTTCCGATTTTATTTTTACTAAATATTCTATAACTCTTGTTATTTGTACCGTTATAAAAAAACATTTCAAAAAAAGTCATAGATGTAAATATTATACCAAGCACTGCAAGTAAATATATTAACGTTTCCGCTAAACAACTCATAAATATCACCTACTTTATTATATTAAACTCTGCAGATTATTGTTATTTATTTACTAATTAAATTACAATATAAAACGCAAAAAGAACCAAGAATAACTTGGTCCTTCCCTTTGGCTCCCACT